>Ga0307511_10004814_pt1 | contig 13806 bp, 4 predicted proteins | sample 13_EM_MG_FD_200266 | JGI IMG/M metagenome (GOLD analysis project Ga0307511, IMG submission 200266) | Populus trichocarpa ectomycorrhiza microbial communities from riparian zone in the Pacific Northwest, United States - 13_EM | ecosystem: Host-associated > Plants > Roots > Unclassified | place...
ACGGAAATTTATTATGTCAATTACTTTTTAATATTAAATAATATTATTTTATTTAAAAAAATTAGGTTGAATTATAATATATTATGTCCAACCACATCATTTTTAAATTTAACTAATCAATCCGTTAAATTTAAAAACGATCTGGTTGAACATAATATATTATAATTTAACCTAATTTTTTTAGAGACTAATTTCAAAAACTCGAATTTCTAGAGACTAATTTCTATATATATAAAAAAAGGTTTAGATAACTATGATAGCCTTGCTGACCTGATGGAGCATGTATAAAATATATGAAGTACTTTAGAGCTGGTCATCCAAAATAATACGACTCGATGTGTAAAGTCTTCCAGAGGTTTGCACTTGCCAGGTGTAATAATTAAGTGTCATGCTCCATTGAAGGGTCTAGTGACATTTATGTCAAATTAGTGACACTCTTCAATACAAACATGCATATCAAGAAAAGCTCCACATAACTATTCGGGGTTATCCAGTCATAGGGTGAATTCATACGTGCGTACTTGAAGAGTTTCAATGAGGAGATGCTATTGGTAAAATAATTGCTTAATTGTTAGCTTAATTGAATTTTGAAATATCATTTGTTAGCTTAATTGTTCTTTAATATTATGAACAATACGTGTTCATCAATAACTGAACTTAACAAAGCATATGTACAACTATACACAATGTGGATGCATTTAATGAAAGAAGAGATCATAATTAACACTTGACATCCTTTAAGTCTTACAATCATACTAAGCTTAGCCTTTTTAAAAAACCTTCTACCTGGTATCACCATGCATCTAGCCTTTGTACCATCTATCTATTTTATACATAGCGTCATTGGAGACTTTTGTTAAATTATAAGCAAGCTATTTGGAAATTATGTATAACTGTTGATGAGAAATTATTAAACTAACATCGTGAATGAGAGAAGTACTTGTCACAAGGGTAAATTTTCAGCCAAAATTAATTGTTAGGCAAGCTAGTACCCACTAATTAATACAATCTTTTCTTATTAATTCATTCGTGTCTATCATAACGAAGTGTTTTTCATGTCAACAAAGGTTCTCTACTTCTTATTTTCACACTTACTATCTAGGAAAAATGTTCGGAGCTTCTACTTCAAAGTTTACATGATTCATATGAGCAACTTATTATAATTTTAAACAACTTTTTATTTTCACAACTTACTATCTAGTCTTTAGTGATGTTGCGGTTGTTATATTGAAAGAAAAAAATAGGCTCAAGAACAAGGAGTATAGAGTTAATAGTTCACACCAAGCAAAGGTGTTATTGGTGCTATGAGGAAGATCAATCGAGCATGGCTCTAGTGGGAGTCAAAGACAAAAGAAGTCTGAATCAAGAAATAAAAATACTATATAATGTACAACTAAAATAGAAAATAGCACTTCAAAAAGGATTGTTGGTATAAAAAGGGTGTAAAGAACACCTTGAAGTTGTCAAAACCTCTGGGACGTATAGCATGAACTTCAAATGATGGAGATATTTTATATAACAAAACAAAAATAGTCTTTAATGATAGAAAAGAACTTGTTAAGGTTTATTTAATGAATTCATGAGTAACATGACACATGACTTCACATAGGAATTAGTTTGATCTATATATGAACCTATCTTTGAAGACTTAGTGTTCATAGTTATAATCATTCCTTAAAAATAGTTGGCATTGACATCATCAAATTAAAGATGTATGATAGTTGAATCCATACTATTTAAGAAATATGACATGTGAAAAGTTTGAAGAAGATTTTCAAGCTTTTATCTTTGAGATAACTAGATAGTCTTGCTTTAAGATTTACTCTCTTATGCAATGGCCTCCGTCCATATAAATGGATAGAAAATATAAGAAAGAAAATTAAATTACTTAAAACAACCTTATCATATTGGTGTGGGTGTGTGTTTTGTTACCTAATTGTTCGTATATTTATAGGCAATTATTGAGACTTTGATTAGTCGATATCTCTAAGCTAAATTTTTTTTTCTTAGATTTATAATAGGCACATCATGATTTACATTATCTAATTGAAGCACTCTTGAAAAACCTGTATTAATGATGATGATTAAAAAAAAACTATAGTGCATGATCAATGAGTTTTATTAAAAGCCTTGTAAAGATTATGTTCTTTTCGAAGTTGGTTGATGAATTGAAAAGTTGAGAATGCTGAACTTGAATATAACAAACACTTGCAAAACAAGTCTAGGAGACCCTTTAATGTTTAAGTTTGTTTAAGTTGGTACTGGTGATGAAGGAAATGAGCCTTTAAGGTTGTATTGTGTTTGTTTATAGAATAAAGATTTGAGAAAAATAAGATGTTATTTTCTTCTAAAGAGGTTGATTCCTTACCTTAGGTTCAAGGTTGTTTATAGAGCCTTGGTGTGTCCATACAAGAGTATATTAGTCAATGTGTGTGTAACCTATACTTTTAGACTATTTAGAGACACAGGTCCATGGTGACAATTTATCCACTATAAAATCTGTCCAAATTTTATGGGATCCTAAAGAGTCTTGTTTTTGAAGTCCAAGATTGAGTTTAAATGGGATTCTAAAGAGTCTTCTATTTGAAGTTATTGCCTTGTTGGGCATTATAGATACCTTAGATCCAACGAAGAGATTGATGTTATAGACTAGTTATGCCAATAAGGCTTCTAAAAGGTTGGACTGACCATTTCAGATTTAGTTAAATATATAATGGGTTACATGATATGTTTATATATATGAAAGGGTGTGATTCCTAATTAGATCTTGGATGTTTGGTTGAACTTTATTGCCTATTATAATTTTAAACGTGTATTTTTTTAAGTATTCTATCTCAAATTTTATAACACTCAAATTATATTATAGAGATATAGAACTCGTAACTGTCAATAAAGACGTCTATATTAAATAACTTGATTGAATAAATTATATATATATAAACTTAAGAACCTAAATACTTCTATTAGATTTTTGCTTTGAATTTTGTAATATAATAACAGGAACTCAATAATATTATTCATTGATTCTGGGTTGCGGAGTACTGGTGTAAAACTAGCCTAAATAGGGGTCAATCTACTAGCATCAGAGATTTGTACTAAAAATTTTTGATCAATTCCTAGTGCACTGAAAGAGGGCCTTGTAGTAATTGTACAGTACTGTTCATTTCCCGCTTCCTAGGTCTGCATCTCTCTCTCTCCCTCTCTGTCTTTCAAGGATTCTAACTAATCTAAGCTTATCGTGGTCGTCTTAGAAAGAAACTAAATCACATTAGTCACATGCTCTCCTCCCAACTTCTTAGTATATGTTTATACATCACACACAGAACATGCACCCATCTTGCAATCTCGCTCTGCGTCTCTAGCCATCTCCCTCCCTCCCTCTCTCTCAGCGCTCGCCATGTCCGGTGTTTGGATATTTGACAAGAACGGAGTGGCTCGCCTGATAACAAATCCTACAAGAGAGTCTTTCGAGCAGAAAGAGCCACTCCATCCAGGCACAGCCACGGCTCCTGGGGCTAGACCCAGGGTCCTTGTCTATCTCCCAGCAAACCATGTGATCCGTTCCTACACCGAACTCGAGCAGCGACTAGCAGAACTTGGCTGGACTCGCTACTATAACTCCAACCAGCCCAACCTTCTGCAATTTCACAAGTCTGACAACTCGGCCCATCTCATTTCTCTTCCTCGAGATTTCGATAGCTTCAAACCTCTCCACATGTATGATATTGTCGTGAAGAATCGATCTTTCTTTGAAGTTCGAGATCCTGCAGCGAGTTAAGGTATCGGTATTGTCTTTCATCATAACAGTTTTTCAAATACAACAGAAAGGGTTATATAACTGTTTTAGTCTAGCAGCTGGTACGTAGCCATAACATGTAAATTAGGACTTTAATCAAGTATAAATAGTGATATAATTTCATGGTTCCCTCTTTTTCCTAAGCAAAATGCGTGTTGTTTAGGGGATGGGAATTTCGAGAGAGTGCGCATGTTGTGTGGTTAATGTAATTTGTTCTAGTCTGCGTTAGTGTTCTTGAAACTCCCTCTTCCCTCTCTTCAATTCTTGTTCTTGCTGGTCATTCTGCTTCTTGTGTTATAGTTATAATTTTATATTCTTATTTAATTTGTTGTGAATATTGTTAGCTGAAGACTGTATATTTACATCTATAATTAAGATTGTGTAAAACACCTGCATCAAGTTTGAACGGCTCAAGGAGAGGATTCCTCGATTGCTATCCAGCCATCAAAGGCAAGAAATAAACTCACATATATGTCTGTTATAGATACTCCTCAAGGAATTCTATCTAATCTATTTTATCATACTCCCTTTGACCAGGACAGTGAATACTACGACTGCCCTTTGTTGCAGCTTGCTTTTTTTCTTTTTTTTTTCTTTTTGTGTCTAGGTTAATTTAAGTTAATTTTTAACTTGTAGTTTAAAGAACAGTTATAAATATATTTGCTTAGGAGTATTTTTTTTAATTTAAATAAAAAGATTTCATGAAATTGAGTCAAAATTTTAATTTAATAAAAAGTTAATTTTTTTATTTTTAAATTATGAAATCTAACTTGTATTATCTCTCTTATGTAAAAATTAAATGTTGTCTTAAATATTTTTTATTTAAAACTAAATTTCGATTCAAAGTAAAAAATTAACTATTTATTAATCAAATATATATGTGAGTTGTACAGGTTCTGGGAGAGTTAATATTACCGTACCAAGTCATAGATTGTTTCTAGTATTATAAAAATTGTTTTTTAAAAATTATTTTTAATATTATTATATCAAAATAATATAAAAATATAAAAAATTAAAAATATAATTATAACACAATGATAAACGAGACAAAAAACTTGTTTGGTACTATGATGATTATTATTTTTTGAAATGATTTATATTTAGAAATGTGTTAGAAGAGTTTTTTTTTTTAATTTATTTTGTATATTAATATATAAAATTTTAAAAAATAAAAAATAATTTAAAATTAAAAAGAAAAAGGTGAAGGACTAGTTGGTTTTTTATTTATTTTTGTCAAGTTGAGGAACTAGAGGTCTACGAGTAGAAGGTGAAGTTTCATGCAGAGGCTGTTATATAATGTTCAATCAATGGAACAGATCCCGTGTTTGTACGTACACCAGCCCACATCAGATAATTATTACGGCTCTAAAGTCTATGCCCATAGCCATAGGTTCCAGGAGAGGATCGATCATGATCTTCCTAACTTTGAACACTCACGACTCACGAGCCCGCCCCTGAAATTTACAGTTGTATGAATGCACGTACGTACGTATTTGTTGTTGTGGGTGGGGACGACATTCTCCGTAGCTCTGCAGTTTTCACTCCTTCATGTTACCATGGTGGTTATGGACTCCTGATTTATGAATATTTCTTGGGGTCATTGATTCGACCTAACAGATTAATAATTCATTACACTAAAATTAAAGTATGGATTGAATTGAAATATCATACTATAAAAATGATTCAATTAAAGTGTTATGATCCTATAAAAAATACAAATCAAAACTACATTTCATAACCAAACTCTTTAGCTGCCTCTTTGTAATATTATAGAAACTAATACATGCCTAAAAGACTTTTTTGGCAAATTAAAATTATCAAAAAAATAGCACTCTATCTCACTCTTAATTTTATGGATTTGGTTGTTATTTTGTGATTATTATTTGGATTTATTTTGTTAGATTGAACTATAACTCACATCAATTAGTTATAAATTAGATCAATTAGTGTTTTATATTGAATTTTATGACTATTTGGAATAATAGGAGAATTTTATCCGATTGAAGTAATTAGAAATGAAGCAAAGCAATTAGATATCAAACAAAGCAATTGTTGTTATAAACTATATTAATTAGGTTTAAAATATATTAATTAGGGTTTTAAGTAGGACTAATAGGGATAAATGGGGAATTTTGTCCAATTGAAGCAAGTAGGTTTCAGTGAAGAAATTGATGTTATAAAATATATCAATTAGGTTTATATTAGATCAAATTAAGATTTTAAGTAGAATTTTAGGACTAATAAGGATAATACAAGAATTTTATCCAATTAAAACAATTAGGTATCGATCGAAGCAATTGATGATATAAATTATATTAATTAGGTTTAAATTACATCAATTGTGGTTTTATGTTGAATTTTATGACTAATTAGGATATTTGAGGAACTTTATCCAATTGAAGCAATTGATGCTTATGAATGCCCTAGAAAACAAGTGCTACATGTATAGAAGGTAATAAAATTTTAGATTTGTTCAAGATTTCAGAGCTGACTAGTCCTCAAATATGTGTCAATGCATTCGTTAAAGAAAACCATCATTAGTTTGATTTAAAATTTCTTGCATCAAAGGTTTCTATAACTGTGATAGTTAATTAAGATTAAACATTGTTGTCATCCAAACAATAATAAGTATGCAATATGGCAATATCTCATATTTTCTCAAACAACTTTTTAATTCACAAAAAGAATCATTTAAAATTCTACCTAGATTGTTGTTGTCTTTTTAGGAATCAAATTCCAATATAGTTGTTTAGTGGGATCACAATGGATATTTTGATGATGTTATAATAATATCTAGGGTTAAAGGTATTGTAAGCAACTGATAAATGATGATGATATCTACCTATACAAATCTTATTGGAAAGTTGTTGATTATAGTTAGTTTTGATGTGAATCATGGGATATTTCCTTTAGGTTTTGTTCCAGTCGAAGAAAAAAACCAATTACAACTAGATATGGTTCTTAGATTACATTGAACAATACATTAAATGTGGTCATACTAGTATATGCATATTATTAGATGAAAATATGTTAATAAAAAATGGTCCGAGCTAGTTGGATTTCAACGATATTATTTGGATCATTTTGTTAGCAATTCCACCACCAATTTTAAAGATTCGACTTTGAAAAACATTTTTGGTATGATTATCATGAAACATCAAAGTGGAATTCGATACATGGTATGGTCAAATAATTGAGAAGAACCCATGAATTTTGAATTGTCTATAATGTAAACTAAAGAAAAAATACACATTTTCATATAACGAGGGTCATTGTTATGGCAATATGACAATAAATATATCAAAATAATATAATAACATCTTAAAAGGTGGACGAGCATTTCTTGTTACCACTCTAGTCTAATTGACTTTTATAGGTCAGATAAGAATTTTGTCCATCAAGTAGCCCATGCATAAGATTTCATTTCCCTTTATATATTATAGCCTCTGCAAATACTTTGTGAAACAACAACAAATTCAAATAATTTGAGAGACCATATAGAAACTTTTTTCAACACTAAAATGAGATATTTTCACACCTTTTAAACCTAGTGTTTGATAATAGATTCAACAAATTGTTAAAATACAGGAAGGATGGAAAATGTTGCATCGATCATGTTTACACCTTATTGCATATTGCACGACATGTCGTGTTGACCATGCCTAATTTTTTAACATGTTCAACAATTTTAAAATGTACTAAAACTCATATAATCCTCTATTCCATCCCTTAACCAATGAACTACTATGGAATGAATATACTAGGCCTTGGATAAAGTCAAAACCCTCATCATGAGAACTATTCTTGGTTAAAGGAGATCTACTAGATCAGGGGCGGAGCTAGGATTATTTGTTAGGGGAGGCCAAAATTAATATAACAAGATATAATATTTATTTTAATTTATTATACATGAGTTGTAAAACAAAACCTGTATAATTTAATTTTATTCAAATAACTTACTACAAGCATATAATGACATTTGTATAAGGTAAAATGTTTAAAGCAATATCAAATTAAGTCAAAGCAATGAAGTTAATTTCATCTTCATAATGTATCCATCACTTTAATGTTGTTGGTCTTTATACCTATCAAATATAAACATACAAAGTATATAAAAAATATTAGATAAAACGAAGCATTATTTATGTTTGATAAACTTTGAAATAAAGCAAAAAATAATAAAGAATCAATTCTTCTTAGTTTGTTCATTGTTTAACCTAAAATCAAAACATATATCGTAAGAAAAAATTGATAATTTTGGTGGCTCTGCTAAAAACAAAACATAATAAAAACAAACCAATAAAATATATCTAATTAATTAGAAAAAAAATCACTATAACGAGAATTCAAAAAACAATTGGTAGAACTAGCAGATTTGAGAAAAAAAAAGAGCAAAAATGGTAGAATTATAAAAAAACATTATCAAATTATTAACAAACATCTCAAAACAAAACAAAAATAGATTTTAAACTTAAATTACCTTATTTCATTTGATGAAAAATAAATTAATTGATAACTCTACTTCAATTTTTTTATTAAAAAATTTTACTTGTAATTTATGTTTTTATTTTTTTTATTTGATCGGCAGCCTGGATAAATTGATGGCTCTGTTTTTTATTTTCCCAAGTAATGCTTTCATTTTTTTTTCCACGTAGTTCAAGAGTGAATTAGGAAATCAAAAGTAAAGTCATAATCAATTACTCTAATAAGACCCACCAATATGACACCTCCTCTTTAAAAATTAAAATGTCTTGAGGGGGGGCCCGGGCCCCTACTTGCCCCCCCTTACTTCTGTCCTTGTACTAGATTACATGATAAGACATGTGCAAGAGAGGGGCATAACTAAAATAGATATAGCATATGCAATGAGCGAGGGTATAATAGAAAAACTTGTCAAATTAAATAATATATTGTATTAGAATTTATTATTTAAATATTAACAACTAATTGAGAGAAATTTACATCTTACAGATTCGCATTAAGATGATGTCATGAATGAAAGGTAGTGCTTCAAGTTCACAATAAGTCCACCAAAATGGTAGATACCATACCTAACACGCTGATGAGAGCAATTTTATAGTCGGTCTTATTTATATGTTAGTTTTATATTTATAGGATTGTCATAGATCAAAGGACATATGGGTAAGATATGTAAGTATATTTTTTTTTATTATATTCAATAGTGTTTATATTCAATCGTGTTCACAATATCATTATCATACTAACATTTGTAGTACTTGATTGATTTTTACTTGACGATAAGATCTACTATCAACACCATAAAATGATGGGATAGCGAAATGATAATTTTGCCCCTCTACCACAAAAACTTAACATTATCTATCAAGGCTATTAAAGTATTTTCATCGGATCTATTTGTCATTACCAAATAAAAAATAAAACTAGACTCAAGGAGCATTTATGTATTCGCATAATATTTTTTTGTTATTATAATTTCAAGTGAGGGGAAATTTGATTTTTTACCAAATATAAAAAATAATAAACTATTAAAAAGCATAGTAAACATACCAAAATGCCCTTAAAAGAAAAAAAAAATTAAAATTAGAGTCAAGGGCTTTTTATCTTTTTACAATTGCTTTTTTTTTATTATTATTAAGTCAGCTCGGGGAAAACTTGGTATTTGACTATATATATATATATAAAGAATATATGCATCTATGACACCAAGAGGCGTCCGCACCTTTCGGGCGGCTTGTATGATTCCTCTCAACATCTAAAAATGACATTCTATCATGTTGTTGAAAGTGTCACTTTATCCTTTTTCCTATGGAGTAGTGCATGTTGGCATTGGTGGTCCGATTTATTTTCAATGGGCCTTTGTTTTCTCTCTCATCTCCAAAAACTTATAGTTTGACCCTTTGTATTGTTGGTATTTTAACTTTAGTTCTTATTTTTTAGATTTTTATTTTTGTTCTTGGCCAATATGTTGAAGTTTTTTTGTTTTTATTTTCATATTTCAATCTAAACTGATAGTATTATGTTTTTCAATTTGATCATCATTGTTTTAATTTCTAATTTTCTTTCAAGATCCTTTTGAAAAGGTTATTATTCTTTTCAATTTCACATTTCAATCATAATTTTGTTTTTAATTTTTATGTCAGTTTTGATCCTAATTCTTTTTATATTTTTTGTCCTTTTTCTAAATTGATTTTTCTTTTCAATTTCAATCAAATATAAAATTTATTTGGTTTTTAAATTTTGATCCTCATTCTTTTAATTGTTATTTTTTAAAATCTTTTTGTATAATTGAAATTATTTTTTTCTATTTTATCCTTCAATATCTGATTGATTGAGAATTGAACTTCATGGTTTTTCAAGTATAGTGCTTTGATTTGAAAAGTTAACACCTTTTTTTTAAAAAAAACAAATCTCTTTATTCTTTTACCGGGTTATTCCAATCTCATGATATAGGTCATAAGTTTGAATGGACATCCTGTGTTGGCTGGGCCCTGATTACTGAGGTTACAAGTTTGTCATGCCAACTCGAGTTAACCAAGACGGATTTTTTATGTCCTTTTTTACCTTGTTTTGTTCTTTTGTATTTAATGGGTTATGAACTGGAATGCATTGTTTGTCTTTTTTTGAAAAAAAATATTTTTTCCACAGGTTTTCCTAATTACCTTTCTTTTTAAATTTAATCCATCTACTGTTGTTTTCTCTTCTTTTTTTGTAGAATTGAATTAATCTAGTTGGGTCCATGACCTGAATAGTGTATTTTTCTTTCTTTTTAAAAACACGTTTGCAGCAGCTTGACATTATTTTCTGCTGAAAACAATAGTCCGACCCCAAAGCAAAGTGCTAGCACCGAGTCTAGTTTTAAACTAAAAAGTCAATTAGAAAATTTATTCCTATTCTTCTAATAAATTCAACGTACATTTTATTTTTTATGACAATTTATACCTATGAATATAATCAAGTACTAACAACTAGCATTAAAAAGAACAACAATAATATTGTCTTTTTGCTTAAGTAAGGTCTGAGCAACGAATTGGGTAGGTTAACTCAGGTTAATTTAAAATAACATTGTTTCCAGTTTTTTTTAAAGAAAAATTAACTTGTGTTTTGATTAGGTCAATTGAATCATGAGTTAATTCATCGGATCAATTGAGTCACACTAAGTCAAGTTGTATCCAATTTCATTTGAAACTCTGCTTGGACTAAAATCATGTTTGTTTATGCATTTGGAACTGTGTTTGGTTTGAAAATGCATCAAATTGATCCTTTTATTTAGTGTTTTTCGATGGTTTTGATGTACTGATATAAAAAAAACGTCATTTTGATGTATTTTCAAGTAAAAAACACTTTTAAAAAATATCATGCATCATAATATTAAAATACATTAAGTCTAGATTAACAAATTACTAGATTGACCTGTCAAGCTAAAAGCTAGAAGTTGGACAAAGTTTAATAGGGATTTTTTTAAAAAAATAAGCACAATAAATTAAATGTTTTTGGTAGAATAACACCTTCTGAAACGTGATATTTGTTAAATGTTACTATTTCTAAACGTGACAAAATAGTTTTCGCGCTTCATAATAGCGATATTTAAACATGTCTCGCATTTAAAGAACAACAACTGCTAATCGATCGGCTAGTTGGATACAATTGTATATTCAATTAATCGTTTCACACAAAAATCATAATTTTATGAATTTTTTATTTCAAATATGTTTTATGAGTAAAAACATACATCTTTATCCAACTTGTAGACTAAAAATAGACTCCAATTAAAATCTTAAAAAGTTATTGTCCTCACAATAGTTCTCACAGGTGACTCTGAACAATCAGATGGAAAACTACCATAACTAGATGAGGATTTCTCATGTACATATTATGTGGATGGCCTAACAAATGCATTTATGGACCAATAGGACAAGTCTAAGTCTAGCAGGAGGTTTGGTCATACTAGACGAGAATGATGTTTTAAAAGGGCTATAACTTTTGATTTGACCGTTGGATCTCGCTTAATTTTTTACAGGAGTTTTCGGAAACCGTTTTCCTAGAAGTAATTATGGAATCGCTACTTCGACCTTCTGATTTTTAGATTTTAAAAGTCTTGTCGTGGGGCATGGTTTTGATAGTTTTGTGATTTTCTTTATGAACCGATTGACTAGTTTAACGAACTAGTTGACCAATTAGTCATGAATTTAGATAATGTCGCGGTTCCTAACTGTGACATCCAAAAATATGTTATTTCATCAAAACTTTTTACTTCTATGTCATTTCCCTATTTATTTACATTTTACATGCTAATTCCCTAGCTTATCCATTTAAGAACACGTTAAGGCAATGTTTGTTTTTGCGGTTAGACGATGCTTTAAAAAATCTTTGATTTTTTAAATTTAAATTATTATTATTTTATGCATTTAGATGGTTTTAATAAGTAGATATAAAAAATAATTATTTTAAAAAAACTCTAAAAATCAATATCTAACTTTGGGATCGTTTGGAAACATGATCTAACCTGCGTTTCTAAAATTTTTTTATTAAAAATTAATTTTTATATTATTTTTTTAAATTATTTTGATGTACTGATTTTAAATATATTTTTTAAAAATAAAAAAAATATTATTTTAATATATTTATAAAAAAAAAATATTTTACATGGCAACCGTTATTATAAATTCAAGCATACCCTTCGTAAAGACGCTGGAAGAGAGAGAGTTGACAGCGGCAGTGTACGAAAGAGAGAGAATATGCTTGGGTGGGATGGGTCCGAATCACAATTAACAAACAGTGTGACTAGACACAACAAGCGGATAAAGAGAGAGAGTCAGATCTCTGCAACGTCGTACAGATGATGGGAGCCTCCGTGGTCAATCTTGACCTCTCCGTCTCCTTTTCCAACACTGACAGGCTAACATCACCATCCTCCCCTCCTACTTGCTTTCTTATCGTTTTATTCACCCAACTTTAATTCCAATCTAATCTTCAGAATTTAGATGGTATTTACCTCTATAAAATTTGTTTATTTATTTTTATCTCAAATAATATCCTCCGATCATCTATTTAATTGATCCAAGAAAAAAAAAACATCCACTTAATTTTTTGGGTTTAAAGTTCTTGGCTTGGGCTCACCATTTACTTGACCTTCATGCCCTTCATTAATGAACTGTTAAATTGATTGATTTAATTATTTTATGTTTTCATAATTTAGCTAATTATTCCATGATCACAATAATTACAAACAATTAAATATAATTTCAATTAAAAACTTACCTAAAAGAAAAAAAATATTTAAGCTGTAAAAAACCATCTTTATGTGATTAACAAACTAATAAGCTTATATTTGTAGTATCACAAGTATTATTTTATTATTATTATTATTATTATTATTATTAAAATGGGTGTCCGGGCCAACTTACATACGCGTAACTTGACTAATTTTACGGGCCCTAAAGTTAACGACCATGTAAGCCTCTAGTTGCTATCATATTAGCAATCACAGGGCTCGAACTTGAAACCACATGAAGAGTAAACTCCTTAATCTCAAGTTCTTATTACTAGACCACCTATTAGATGGTTAATTATCTTATTATTACATAAACTCGAAGGGACTATAATTATAATATCTTGAAGTATATTTATGAACAATATGGGAACAAACCATACGGACACTATACTTTTGATATTTTTCTATCCTGGCCATTTTACTACCGAAATATATCAAACTAATATTTTTTTATTTTTTAAAAATTATTTTTAAGATCAGCACATTAACAATTCAAAATATTTCAAAAAAATAATTTTTAACAAAAAATAATAATAATAAATTTAACCCAAACGCTATATATTTATATTTTTTAACGGGTCTCTTAAATGCACTCGTTAGAATATGAACTGTAGATTATTGAGGATTGAGAGGGGGAAAAAAAAGAGGATGAGCACGGGCACTACTGGCATAGATTATGTGCTAATGGGTACATTAAGTATGTTATTTACAAAAACAGCAAAAGCCGTCTTAGCTCAGCTGGTAGAGCGCATGGCTT
>Ga0307511_10004816_pt1 | contig 13805 bp, 23 predicted proteins | sample 13_EM_MG_FD_200266 | JGI IMG/M metagenome (GOLD analysis project Ga0307511, IMG submission 200266) | Populus trichocarpa ectomycorrhiza microbial communities from riparian zone in the Pacific Northwest, United States - 13_EM | ecosystem: Host-associated > Plants > Roots > Unclassified | place...
CTAAGTTGACAATTTCTGAGTTCTGAGTTTATCTTTGGTTTTGACCTAGCAGTGCAACCCTAGTGATTTCGCGTTAACTGGACAGTTGCGTCTTCTCTTGCGGATTGAAGCCTGAAGGTGCGGATAAGTCTAGAAGGGACTTTATATGCTGAAGGATTATTCGGAGTTCTGAATGCGTTCCGTTGTGGCAATAGAACATACGGCCGCTCTATTTTATAGTTGGAGTATCCGCTATATAGTTAATAGAGCCCCCGTGACAATAAGGACATATTAGATAAAGTCCCCACTAGTATTGAGATGTATTTCGACACCATCACTAATGCAGGATCCACCTTGGAGTATGAACGTGGTAGAGAGACCTATGCTTGGACCAAGTTCCAGCACAAGGTAGACAGAGTGGCTATAACAAAGGAGAAGAAGGAGGCCAATAAACCCTCAAAGGTTATAAAGAAGGATGACACTAAGCGTGTGCAGAAGAACAAGGCAAAGCCTAAATCTCAGGGCAGTAGTGCGAAATCCGACAAGTCCAATACCACCAAGAAAGCTAAACAACCAAGTGAAGACCTTGTCATATATGCCATTAAAAAGGTACGAATAGCATCCTCTCAATGTATCAAGTGTGGTGGTCCCAACCACATTAAAAAAGACTGTACGAATGCTTGGAAGCCTACCAAAGAGGACAAGAAGAAGAGTGAGAAGGTGAAGGAGAAGGCAGCGAAGATGTCTGCGATAACGGCAACAGTGGATGTAGTTCCTGAGCCAATTTCCTATAGTCACATTATTTTGGAGGATGAGTTAGATTTTGAGGTAGATGAGTTGGATACTCAATAGGAATGCGGGCTGTCCTCTAAGTCGGGTTAGGCAGCCTGGCAGGATTGGGTTTCGATTTGTTTTGTTAGGAAAGGCATCTCTGTTAAGGAATGGAAGGAGGAACATGAGGGGGAACTTATAGATTGAGACCCGGTTTTGATTTCTTCTGTTTCTCGCAATCTTTCTAAATCACAAAACACAAAAAGAGTACAAAAGCGAAAAGCTGAGGAGGAGTTGGCTACTCTAAGCGGCGCTCTCGAAAAAAGACTACGAATGGTGGTGGCATCAGATATTTCATTGGCTCGAAATCCTGTTTCTAATTTTTCTTTGGCTGGAAAATCGTTTGTGAAAGTGTTAAGGCCTGATGGAGTGAAGTTTAATATTCCTGTTAAGTTATCTTGGGTTTACGGTGGAAATACAAGATAGATAACCATTGATACCCTTATTGATACAGGTGCCGAAGTGACGATTTTGGATATGGATTTTGTTGAGCAGGTGATGATGCCTTGCGTTAAGAGGGAGAACAGACTGAGATTGGAGAGCTCCGATGGTTCCCTACTCAAGAGGTCTAGGACTGTACAAGTCAAACAAGTACAGTTGGAGGTCCCCGATACAAGATCGGGAAAACAAAAAATCCTTAACCTAGTTAGTGAGATTTAATGCCTCGAACCAGGTCGTCCACTCATTTTAGGATTCGATTGGATTCCCGTGCACTGCGATAAGATCAGAGTTACATCTCTCTATGGTCTGGAGCTTAACTGTGATTTGGAAAATGAAGAGGTAATGGATTTGCCCGAGTTAGATAAAATCCTGGAAAATGCGAAATATGTCGGTTTAATACATGTGGGCGAAATGGAATCTCTCTGAGTACCCACTGGTGAGGCATTCGATGTGATGCAGATTACGGCGGCGGAGAACCTACAGGGACTGGCAGAGAGATTGCCAACCCAGTACAGAGATTTTGAAAGAATCTTTGGAAAAGAGGCCCAGGCTGCCCTGCCAGTACATGGTGAGCAAGATATGACTATTGACATTGAACTGGGAAAACAACCACCCTTAGTGAAACTCTACCCTCTGTCCCCAGATGAACTCAAATTACTAAAAGAGTATCTGGATGAAATGCTGTAAAATGGGAAAATTCACCCTACCAAGAGAAGTGCTTGTGCCTCAATATTTTTCACGAAGCAGGCAAATGACAAGTTACGAATAGTAGTTGACTATCGTGGACTCAATACCATCACCATTAAAGACAAGTATCCCCTACCACTCATGACTACACTAATGGAACAAGTTGGCACATGTCAGATTTTCTCGAAGTTGGATTTAAAGCTCGCCTTTAATCTACTACGTATAGTTGATGGAGACGAATGGAAAACAGCGTTCACAACTCGGTATGGTCTTTACGAGTATACGGTTAGGCCTTTTGGAATAACCCATACCCTATCTGTCTTTCAGCGACACCTCAATATTATTCTCGCGCAGAAAATTGACCGAGGTGTTGTCGGGTATATTGATGACATATTGATATATTCGAAGACAGATGAGGAGCATATTGAACTCAATCGCTGGGTCCTTCAGAAGCTTACAGAGAATAATCTATGTATTAACATAGATAAGTACTTGTTCCACGTACTTTAAGTGGAGTTTGTGTGTATTTGGGTAAGAAAACAGGGGACACAGATGAGGCAGAAGAAGGTTGAGGACATTGTAAATTGGCCAGCCCCATGAAATGTCAAAGAGGTACAGAGGTTTATTGGATTCGCTAACTTCTATCGCCGATTTATGCAAGGATTTAGTTCCCTAACGTTACCGATCCAAGTACTGACACATAATGGAGTAATGTGGAATTGGTCAGAGCAGTATGAGAAAGCATTTGTGGAATTGAAGCGAAACTTTAATACAGCCCCTATCCTATGCCATTACCATCCTGAACGAAAAAAGCAGATCGAGACAGATGCCTCTGACCTATGCAAAGCTGGTATATTGTCCCTATATGAACCAGATAGGCGTTGGCATTCTCGGTCATACTATAACAAACGTTTCCCACCTGCTGAACTAAACTATGATGTTCACGATACGGAGATGGTAGTCATAGTGAACTGCTTTTAGAAATGGCGAGACTTTTTGGGGGCGCACCAGAGGAGATTGTGCTCTTTACGGATCATAAAAACCTGGAATACTTCAATAGCACTAAGTTGCTGAACCGGAGACAGGTACACTGGGCGGAAATTTTGAGTCAGTTTAACTTCCAGATTGTCTACCGCCCAGGTGAAAAGAATGGAAAGGTGGATGCCCTATCTCGTCAAGTGGATTCCGAGCTTGAAGGAAAGGGGGAGAAGCAAGACCTAACGATTCGCATATTTAAACCAGGGCAATTCCAGCTTGGTGAAAAGGAAGAGGCCCTCCAAACCTGCAATGTTATGGCAGTAAAGGCTTCACAAGTCGAAGAATCTAGTTGTTCGAGGGAGATTCTGGAAGCTGGGCTTCTGGATTAACATTCGTTGGGCATTAGGAATGCCTTGAAGACAGGACAAGATTATCCAGGCCTCCAACACTACGGGATAGAGGACGAAATAGTGACCTATGAACACCATATATATATTCCAGACAGCAACACTCTTAAGTTGAAGATTGTACACCAATGCCACGATGCAAAAGTCGCAGGGTACTTGGGACGAGACAAGACTCTAGACCTTATGAAGCAGAACTACTACTGGCCAAACATGGAAAAATGGGTACGAAACTACATACGAACCTTCAATGCCTGCCAATGCAACAAGACTGTAAGGCACAAGAACTATAGCAAGCTGGTACCACTCGAAATTCCATCACGACCTTGGGAACAGATCTCCCTGGATTTTATTCCAGATCTCCCTAACGTCAAAGCCTACAACCAGTGCTAGGTTATTGTAGATAGGTTCACGAAGATGGTATATTTCAGATCCCTCAAGAATAGGAAGGAAAAAGAGCTGGCACTGATCTTTGTCAGAGAAGTTTAGAGACTACATGATCTACTAAAGATGGTTGTTTCGGATCGAGATACAGTATTCATGAGTTCATTTTGGAGTGAGGTTATGAGGTTGTTGGAAGTCGAGTTGAACAAATCGTCAGCATACCATTCCCAGACTGACGGTCAAACAGAACGAGTTAACCAAATCTTGGAACACTACCTACATACATACTGTATGTGGGACTAGGATGATTGGCGTGACCTGCTACCCTTTGCAGAGTTCTGTTACAATAACACTGCTCATACTGCGACCAAGCAGACGCCATTTTTCGCTGCTTCTCACCAACAGGCCGAGAACAACTTAAAGAACCCTATGAATAATGCAACCAAAAGCAACAACCGTGAAGCAGTTAAGACAGTCGAGGACTTGGACGCTATGAGAGAAATTAAAACGTATAACATGAAGGCAGCTCAGACACAGATAGCTAAGTACTATAACCAGAAAGTGGCTAACAAGGAACCTCAATTCAAGGTAGGAGACTGGATAATGGTCAATACTAAGAACATCAAAATGAAAAGCCCATCCAAGAAGCTGGACTACAAGCTAATGGGCAAATTCGAAATTGAAAAGCTATTTGGCACCTATGCCTATAGGCGCAAGTTACCCCCTTTGTCTGGCAAAATCCACCCGGGCTTCCACGTCAGCCTTTTGTAACCTTACTGCCAGAATACCATCCCGGAAAGGCGCTCGCCAACACCGCCACCAGTGGACCTCGAGCAGCAGGAGTATGTGATCGAGAAGATCAAGACCACGGAGATAAAAGATGGTCGAGTTAAATATCTGGTATCTTGGAAAGGATATGGACCAGATGAGGATACATGGGAACCTTACGAGAACCTGAAAGATGGTGGTGTGCGCGTAGCACGCCAATTCCATTTGGATAACGCTTGCAAGCCACTGGAACCTAAAGTATTAGTTGGAAGGATTCTTATTTTTTGTATAGTAGGCATTAGGTTTCTGGGATGATTTCGCATGCTCTTATTTCTTTCTGTTTGTCACATAAAACCTGTCCCATGGGTGAAAAGAGACGTGCGTAGCTCCAGTGGAGGCGTACTAGGGGGATAAAACCCCAGGCCCAATAAATATTTCTCAGTTTGAAAACTTTGACTTATTACCGTGTGTTTAAATAGGTTCTTGTAGACATGATCCTTAAGGAGGGCGGTATTGTCATGGGGTGACTACAGCCCACCTAAGGGTACTTGTACTATACAGAAAGACCCAAGGATATGTTATACATGTCTAAGGAATACTTAATAATTAGAATTGCGCATTACTAGAAAATATTATTCGTAACAGTAATACTTCCATCTGCAGTACAGCTCGACAAAAGAAATATTGCGTGCTGAGTCCAGAGATACAGGAACTATTCAAGAACGAGTAGCTGGACCCACACTTCAAGTCTTGTGTGATTCCAACTACTAGTGATCTAGTTACAGTCAGACAAAGTTTCTTACTATACAACTGAAGAAAATATTTCCAAGTTGAAAATTGTATGGGAGGAGTTACCCTGAACTTGCCACGTTCCGCAGAACTAGGATTGGTTACCCTGAATCTTCTAAGTGAGGTACTTACCACATGCGGTTTAGGTCCACACCCCCCCTGTAAGCAACTTTGGAAGCTTATTGCGGGACGAAACTAAGGCAGATCGGGAAACCATAACTATGGTTACGATCAGCACATTTTTACCGTCCTACCGAAATATCATAGTAGCCGCATTCGTCGCTCCTAGCCGTTTTGGGTTACGCTGAAATCTCCTTAGAGAGAAATAAAAAAATCAAGCCACCAGGGCGTAATTTAGCCTAAAGTGGGTCCGATGACACTATAAGGGGTGATAGAAATCTGAGCAAAAATAACAGTTCTCAGAAACTTTCGGTTCAAGTTGGTTTTAGGGGTAGTTTTACACGCTAAATCCATTTCTGGAATCCGTTTTGCGATCAGCGTTATACTGGGCAAGTCATAGGCTGGTGAAGTTGTTAAAACCACTTCTGCAGGTTCTAGCCCATGTCCAATTGACAAAAGTAGCTAATAGAGCGAGTCTATTAGATTCCACGCAGAAAGAGCTTTCAAATGAAACCTTAATGAAGATCAACAGTTTCATATCTGCGGAGTTATGAGAAGTTGAAGGTGGTACACGGATATACGAGGCAGGCTCTCAATGGACACTAGAGAACTCGGATAGATGATGCCAGATCTATTAATTAAGAACTCAGACTTGTAAACGGAGCGACTTTAAGTTTCCTATCTGAAAGTTACTCTGGCATCGGAATAAGACTATGGTTATCTCGCTTAAGCAGGGACTAAAAATAGGTAGTGTAAGCGCCTAAAAATACAGTTCGGAAAAGTATTCTTAGATGGGTCAAGTGTGTATTATGACTCTGCAGTAGCTGAAACGCTGGCAGACTAAGTGCAGAAGGTGACTGCATGAAGAAAAGTTGATCTAACAACCTTCGGACATGAGCTATCTGAAGCGCGCGAGTGATCACAATATACATCACTGCGGGAAACAAATAGTGAGAGAATTATCGAAGGTGAGTATAGCGCCCACCATAGCTGTTAAGCATTCGATTCCAAATGAAGCCTACAAACTTCTAAGTGGACAATTTCTGAATTCTGACTTTATCTGTGGTTTTGACCTCGCAGTGCTACCCTAGTGATTTCGCGTTAACTGGACAGTTGCATCTTCTCTTATTGAAGGAAGCCTGAAGATGCGTATAAGTTTAGAAGGAACTTTACATGCTGCACGATTATTCGGAGTTCTGAATAAGTTCCGTTGTGGCAATACAACATATGGCCACTCTATTGTATAGTTGGAGTTTCAGATATATAGTCAATAGAGCCCGTGTGATATTACTTTGTAGTTGCAGTATTTTCGTTTAGCTAAAGTGGTAAAATCCACACCAAACATATGTCTGCTCCAGATGACCAGACTCCAAAGGCTTCAGGGTCTCGCACACGCTATAACCCTTTACAATTTACACCTATCGCTCCGAAAGCGATAACCGAACAACCTCACCTAGAGGCCACCCATTCAGAATCAGAATTAGAACACTATTCTGTCATGGCTGATATGTTATCACAAGGTTCTCAATCACATGAGCCAGAAGCAAATGACTCTCCCGACCCTCTAACATGCCCACTAGGATTAATGCATCACCTGAGTGCTCCACTAGTTAGGAATGATCCTGGAAGTATCACATCATCCCGACAAGGACTCCATACAATGGAATATAGGTGACGAAGACCAGGCTTGTCGCAAGAACAATACGAGGATCAACTGGCAGCAATAATCCGAGATGGCAAGATAGAATTTGAGGCTCAATGGGTAGAGATCACAAAATTCACAGATGCATGGTTGGCTCCGTCAAAAACCATTACTGACCAACAAGCTGCCTATAGAATTATCTACGATGGTGCAAAAGCCACCTATGATAAACTCACCACTCTTCGTCAACAGGTAAAAGACGAAATAGCCGCTGTGAAAGACGAAGCAACTGGTCAGAAAAAGGCAGTTGAAACCCTTACTGATAAGATTAAGCCGCACATGTAATCCAGTAGAAGGCTCTAATCAAAAGGTTAGGAGAGGAAAACGACAAGATTATTGGTGCAGCACAAGCTGAGTTCAATCAAATTAAGGCCGATCTACCGAGCCTTCATCACTGGAGTCAGAAGGCTATCAAGCAGGAACAAGATGATCGGTCTTAGAGCTGTGAAAACAATAAGGAGTTGATTGAGACTCTAGACCGAACCACCACCACCATTAAGGGTGAGCTTAAAGACCTCGAAAATACCACGAGCAAGTCCAAGAGAGGAATATCAGCCGATATAGCAGAAGGAATTCTAACACACCGTACCCCTCCGCTCCTTCTTGAAGGACTAGGTAAAGGACTAGGTGGAACCATTCCACCACCTTCTCCATCACCTCCATCTCTACCAGGAGTACACATATCACCCTAAGACAACAAGTTGCTGCTGTTCCTTTAGTCAAGAAGCAACACCGATACCTTCCGCCCCGTCCCAAGTTCGATGGTAGTTCCCTTAAGCAGGAGGAATTCGTTCAAAAGGTCAATAATATTTTTGAACGCATGCCACTTTCATATAGCACCAGCAGGAAAAAGATCATGTAAATATTGGAGCTATTAACTAGTCAAGCTGATGTTTGGTACCATGCTAAGCAGCACAAACGTTTACCAAACAAACCAAGTGGCTTGAATGGGACTCCTGTGGACGGTTCAAAAACAAGTTCATGGAAGCCCACCGAAACCACCACCAAGAATGAGAGGCTAAGCAGACCATACTTAAGGACTACTAACAGAATGGCGAGAGGATGGTCGATTACATCTCTCGCAATAGAGCACATCAATTGATAGCATATCTTTTGAGAGAGGAGCTCTGGAGGCACCTTGCCAACTCCATGGAACTTGAGGTCAGAACCCCCTTGATCCTAACAAGTACTGACAAGGACGTATTAGATAAAGTCCCTACTAGTATTGAGATGTGTTTCCATACCATCGCCAATGCAGGATCGACCTTGGAGTACGAACGGGGAAAAGAGACCTATTCTCAGACTGAGTTCCAGCACAAGATAGATAGGGCAGGTGAGACAAAGGAGAAGAAGGAGGCTAACAACCCCTAGAGGCTATCAAGAAGGATGACACCAAAGGTATGCAGAAGAACAAGGCAAATGCTAAATCTCAAGGCACTGGTGCGAAATTCGACAAGTCCGATACTACTAAGAAAGCCAAAGAACCTAGTGAAGAGCTTGTCACCTATGGCATGAAAAAAGCACGTATAGTATCCTCACATTGTATCAAATATGGTGACATTAACCACATCAAAAAGGACTGTTCAAATGCTTAGAAGCCTACCAAAGAAGGGAAGAAGAAGGCTGATAAAGGGAAGAAGAAGGCAGTGAAGGTGTCTGCAATCATGGCAACGTTGAACATAGTTCCTGAGCCAATATCCTATGGTCGTATTATTTCAGAGGAGGAGTTGGACTTTGAGGTAGATGAGTTGGATACTCAATAGGAACGCAGGCTGTCCCGTACGTCGGGTCAGGCAGTCTCGCAGGATTGGTTTTCGATTTGTGTTGTTAGGAAATGCATCTCTATTAAGGAATGGAAGGAGGAAAATAAGGGGGAACTTATGGACATAGACCCAGTTTTGATTTCTTCTGTTTCTCGCAATCTTTCTATATTACAAAACACAAAAAGAGAACAAAAACGAAAAGCTGAGGACGAATTGGCTACTCTAATCAGTGCTCTCGAAAAAAGACCACTAACGGTGGCGGCGTCGGATATTTCATTTGCTCGCAATCCTGTTTCCAATTTTTCTTTGGTTGGAAAATAGTCTGTGAAAGTGTTAAGGCCTGGTAGGAAGATGCTTCATGTTCCTATTAAGTTATCTTGGGTTTATAGTAGAAATACAAGAGGGATAACCGTAAATACCATTATTTATACTAGTACCGAAGTGACGATTTTGGATAAGGATTTTGTGGAGCAGATGATCATGCCTTGAGTGAAGAGGGAGAACAAAGTGAAATTGGAGAGGGCCGAAGGCTCCCTACTTAAGAGGTCCGGGACTGTGCAAGTCAAAGAAGTACAGTTGGAGGTCCCCGATTCAAGATCAGGAAAACAAAAAATCCTTGACTTGGTTACTGAGGTGGCGTGCCTCAGGCCAGGTTGTCTACCCATTCTAGGGTTCGATTGGATTACACGGCACTGCGATAAGCTCAGAGTTACATCTCCCTATGGTCTGGAGCTTAAGTGCGCTTTGGAAATTGAAGAGGTAACGGATTTCTCCCACTTTGATGAAATCCAGGAACATGTGAAATGTGTCAGTTTAATACATACGGGTGAGATGGAATCTCCCCGAGTACCCACTGGTCAGGTGTTTGATGTGATGCAGATCACAGTGACGGAGAACCTACGGGAACTGGCAGAGACATTGTCAACCCAGTATAAAGATTTTGTAAGAATCTTTGGAATAGAGGCACACGATATCCTGCCTACACATGGGGAGCAAGATATGACTATTACTCTTGAACTGGGAAAGGAAACACTATTAGGAAAACTCTACCCTCTGTCCCCAGATGAACTCGAGTTACTAAAAGAGTATCTAGATGGAATGCTGAAAAATTGGCACATTCGTGCTAGCAAGAGCAGTGCTGGTGCCCCAATATTTTTCACGAAGTAGTCAAATGGCAAGTTACGAATAGTAGTTGACTATCGTGGCCTCAATGCCATCACCATTAAAGACAAGTAACCCCTACCCCTCCTAACTACATTAATGGAACTAGTCGGCATATCTCAAATATTCTCCAAGTTGGATTTGAAGCTCGGCTTTAATCTACTACGCATAGCTGAAGGAGACCAATGGAAAACAGCGTTCAAAGCTCGGTGCGGCCTGTACGAGTATACGGTTATACCTTTTGGATTAACCAATGCACCATGTGTCTTTCCGTGACACCTCAATAATATTCTCCCCGAGAATATTGAGCGAGGTGTTGTCGTCTATATTGATGATATATTGATATATTCTAAGACAGAAGAAGAGCACATTGAACTTGTTCGCTAAGTCCTTCAGAAGCTAACGGAGAATATTCTATGTACTAAGATATATCAGTGCTTGTTCCACATACCAGAAGTGGAGTTTGTGGGTTTTTAGACAGGAAAACATGGGATACAGATGAGCCCGAAGAAGGTTGAGGACATTGTGACCTGGCCAGCCCCACGAAACGTCCAAGGAGTGCAGAGGTTTATACGATTCGCTAACTTCTATCGCCAATTCATTCAAGGGTTTAGTTCCCTAACGTTACTGATTCAAGTACTAACACATAATGGAGTGATTTGGAATTGGTCAGAGAAGTATGAGAAAGCATTCGTGGAATTGAAGCACAAGTTTACTTTAGCACCTATCCTATGCCATTACCATCCCGCAAGAAAAAAGCAGATTGAGACAGCTGCCTTAGACCTATGCAAAGCTGGTATATTATCTCAATATGAACTAGATAGGCATTGGTACCCTCTGTCATACTAAAACAAATGTTTCCTGCCTGCTGAACTCAACTATGATGTTTACAATAAGAAGATGGTAGTAGTAGTTAACTGCTTTCGGGAATGGCAATACTTTTTGATGGAGGCACCAGAGGAGATTGTGGTCTTTAGTGATCATAAAAACCTAAAATACTTCAATACCACTAAATTGCTAAACCAGAGACAGGCACACTGGGTGGAAATTTTGAGTCAATTTAACTTTAAAATTGTCTACCGTCCAGGTGAAAAGAATAGCAAGGGAGATGCCCTATCTCGTGGTGTGGATCCCGAGCATGAAACAGAGGGGGCGATGCAAGACCTAAAGATTCGCATGTTTAAATCAGGACAATTCCAGCTTGGTGAAAATGAAGAGGCCCTCCTAACCCACCACGTTATGGCAGTGAATGCTTCACAAGTCGAAGAATCTAGTTGGTTGAAGGAGATTCTGGAAGCGGGGCTTCCAAATTAATATTGGTTGGGTATTAGGAATACCTTGAAGACCGGACAAGATTATCCAGGCCTCGAACACTACGGTATAGAGGACGAAATGGTAACCTACGAACGCTGCCTATATATTTCAGCCAGCAACACTCTCAAGTTGAAGGTTGTAAACCAATGCCATGAGGTGAAAGTTGCAGGGAACTTTGGACCAGGCAAGACTTAGTACCTTATGAAGCGGAACTACTGCTAGGCAAATATGGAAGAATGGGTACGAAACTACGTGTCACAACGTGACTAAAGGCCCACCTAAGGGTACTTGTACTATATAGAACTACAAAAGGGTATGTTATACATGTCTAAGCAATACTTAAAAATAACTATTACAGGTCACTGGAAAATATTACTCGTAGTAGAAATACTTCTATGTGCAGTGCAGCTCGAGAATGGAAATATTGCATGCTGAGTCCAGGGATACCGGAACTACTTAAGAACATGTAGCTGTAGCTAGAGTTGCAGTTTCGTGTGATTCCAACTACTAGTGATCCAGTTACAGTCAGACAAAGTTTCTTAATATACGACTAAAGAAAATATTTCAATGTCGAAAATTGTATGGGAGCAGTTACCCTGAACTTTTCAAGTTACCTTGGACTAGGATTGGTTACCCCGAACCTACTACGTAAGCAACGTAACAAGTGCGGTTTATATCAATACCACCCCGGTAAGTAACTTTGGAAGCTTATTGCTGTACGATACTAAGGCCGATCGGGAAACAGCAATGATGGTTGCGATCAGCATATTTTCACAGCCCTACTGACATATCATACTGAACGCATTCGTCGCTCCTAGCCGTTTTGGGTTACCCTGAATTCTACTTAGAGGGAAATAAAAAAATCAAGCCACTAGGGTGTAATTTAGACTAAAGTGCATCCAGTGAGACTATAAGGCACAATGGAATGCTGAGCGAAAATAAAAGTTTTCAGGAACTTTTGGTTCAAGTTGGTCTTAAGGGTAGTTTTGCGTGCTGAATCTATTTCTGGGATCCGTTTTGCGATCTGAGTTACACCGCGGGAGTTAAAGGCTGTTGAAGTTATTAAAAGTACTTCGTCAGGTTCTAGCATGTGCCCAGTTGACAAAAATAACTACCGGACCGAGTCTATTAGATTCTATGCAGAAAGAGTTTTCAAATGAAAACTTAATAAATATCAACGGAGTCATATCCGCGGGGTTATGAGCAGTTGAAGCTGGTCTACATGTATACGAGGCAGACTCTCAATGGACACTAGACAAATCAAATAGATAATGCAGGATCTATGAATTAAGAACTCTGACTTGTAAACTGAATGACTTTAATTTTACTATCTGAAAGTTACTCTAGTATCAAAATAAGACTATGGTTATCTCGCTTAAGCAGTGACCAAGAATAGGTAGTGGAAGCACCTAGAGATACAGTTGGGAAAAGTCTTCTTAGTTGAGTCAAGTGTGTAGTATGACTCTGCAGTAGCTGAAACGCTGGCAGACTAAGTGCAGAAGGCGACTGCCTAAAGAAAAGCTGATGTGAGAACTTTCGGACACGCGCAATACGAAGTCCGTGAGTTATTACAATATACATCACCACGAAATACAAATATTAAAAGAATTGTACAAGGTGAGGATAGCGTCCACCATAGCTGTTAAGGAATCAATTCGACATGAAGCCTACAAAGTTCTAAGTTATCAATTTCTGAGTTCTGACTCTACCTGTGGTTTTGACCTCACAGTGCTACCCTAGTTATTTCGCGTTAACTGGACAGTTGCATCTTGTCTTGTGTAACAAAGCCTGGAGGTGCGGATAAGTCCAAAAGGCACTTTACATACTGAAGAATTATTCGGAGTTCTGAATAAGTTTTATTATGGGAATGGAACATACTGTACCGGAAGACCGTGTCTTATATTTGTCTTAGTACGCATTTCCTAGCACCTATCATATTTACCAGATAACTCGAGCATAGTACCTTACGTACTATTACCTTGAGCGTATCCAGTCCCTATGTACTTTTCCTTTATCATGTTGCATTACGCATCCACAGCTGTATTTCTGAGTACTGGAGGCCTAACCCCCCACACCTGTATCTATGGTCATGGAGGAGTGCTTTCTGGAACGGCCAGAAAGCAGGTTTTCTGGAAAGGCCAGAAAACAGGTTTTTCAGACTTTAGAAGGCTTGGCGGCTAGTATAAGTACTGAGCCGTTCCGCCCTTCTGGAGGAGGATTCTCAGATCAGATCACTTCAAACAGAGTTCAGACAACCCTTAGATAGCTTCAATACAAAGAGATTAGACCTGTTAATTCTCTTCCCGCTTGGGAAATCTGTATGCTCTCAAAGACCCTCTGAGTCCTCGACTTAGCGGAACCAATAACAGACATACACTATCACTCCGGTGATAGTACAGACTCTGTTAAACTGCCCGCGGTCCTACTATTGGCATCGCCCATTACAGTTTAAATTGTAAAGGGTTATAGGGTTGGTGAGACCCT
>Ga0307511_10004817_pt1 | contig 13803 bp, 17 predicted proteins | sample 13_EM_MG_FD_200266 | JGI IMG/M metagenome (GOLD analysis project Ga0307511, IMG submission 200266) | Populus trichocarpa ectomycorrhiza microbial communities from riparian zone in the Pacific Northwest, United States - 13_EM | ecosystem: Host-associated > Plants > Roots > Unclassified | place...
ATGCTAAAAAAAAACATATATATCTATATAAATTGTGAGTAAGCAAGATACAAAGAATTCCACAAACCTGTTGCTGCAAGGAAAAAATATGTGCAACACATCCATAAACGGGGTCTCTGATCCTTGCTTGAGCTTCATAGGCAATAGTGACAACCGCCTCATAACGATCGGCAACCGGGACATGCAACAACAACTTGGAAACATTACTAGCACCAAAAACCTTATGAATGGCTGCAAACCGAGCAGTCCCTTGTTCAGAGCAAAAATAAGGTGCAAAGATACAATCGGAGGCACATTTCCTCCGGAGAAACTTGCATGCTCCACAAGGAGAACCAGTGCCAGTCACAGATGATGCCATGATGGGAGAAACAGAAGAAAGAAACAGAGAGAAGAAGAGAATCTTGGAATTTTTTAAAGGCACACGAGCACACTAGGAAATGGTGCAAAAAAATCGAATGAGGCTAGTGTGTGTGTGGTATGGTTGGCGAGGGGATCAATTGAGGTGGGGGCTTTAGGAGTAAGGGACACAAAGGATCTCTTATAAGAGTAAATGGGAGACATCGAAGGCCACCATGTAGGGTTTTGAGGGAACATTTATCAATGGACTTATGCAATATGAGGCTTCTATTTTATTAACAAAGACCAACTCAATTAACATGATTTATACATTAATACTGTCTTATGATTTGATTAATTAATATATTATATATATAGTTTGCTTTTGAAATTTCTTACTGCTACTTTTTTAAGTTTGATTTTTGGGACGTTTGATTGCTAAGTTTTTATTTTTCCGCCGAACGCCGCACCTGGGAACTGATGTTTTTGTCGCTTTGTGGCTGTGGTGTTAAACCTCCACCTTCCGGTGATTGTTCACCGACAACTAATCTAATAATTTAAGACATCGTGAGTGATTAGTTAAGGACTAATGTGTGTTAAAGGGACAAATTCATGATTACTTGTATAAGTTTCTAAGTCTTAAAATTATTTTAATTCAATGATAAGAATTATCTCATACCAGTTTGTACACCAATGAAACTAAATTTTTTATTCTAAACAATCTTAAATATGTATCCTCAAATCAGTCTGGTGTATTTAAAAAATATAAATTAACTACAAGTAAATCAGGAATTTTACTTGGGGAATCAAACGGTGGAGACATTATTATTTTTTAACTACCAGTTCAATGTCTTAAAAATAGTTATTTTAAGAGTTAAATACAAGTAATTGGATATTTAAGTTTAATTTACTTACAGATTAAGGATTTATATATCTGTAACCCCTTAGTGGCGTAGAGAAGCGAAGCTGACTTTTTGAGCCTTTGGAAACCTGAGCTCTCATGTCGATCATGTCATGGGGTTAGTGCTCGCCTGCCTAAAGTGTGTTCAGTTCTAGAAAAGCTAACCGAAGTGGGGCGCCTTGCCCTCGTGCATAGGCTTCGATTTTATTACAAGAGACAAAACACGAGGCAACTCTAAATGTCTTGGTTCAAGGATCTTGTGGCTTGAATTATGATTATTTTTTTTAAACAAAGAAAATATAGTTTAGATAGGGGATTTGAATACAATGGCTGGCTTGGCAGATATTTTTTTATAAACAAAAATAATATTCTCAGAATAGTTTTCTTATCAGTTAAACTTAAATTTTATTTCTGAACACTTTTAATACATTTTTCTTATATCGAACTGATATGTTTAAAAATTTTAATTTCTTTAAATGTTAATTTTAAAATTCAAACAAATTATAAAATTAAAAGAGAGAGAGAGCATAACAACCTCTTATGGGTGGCTAGGCCTCAGTACCATGGTGGTCCATGATGCTGTGTCACAATTGCTCGCAAGTCCAAATATCCAAGAAATGGATTGTCTCGTTCTCAAGAAGGAAAAGGAAAGAAGATACAGCGAGGGGGGACTTTAATCGAGCTCCTTAAAAGTATTTGTTCATGATTTTAAGTTTATTTAATGCATTTTCTTGGTGATATTTTGAGACTTGGCTTACCATTTCCATGGCTCTGGTCATGTTAACTTGGCGATCATTCTCATATATAATTTAAGTGAAGAATGTTTTTTACAATGATTCACAGCTCAAGGTATTGAACAAGACGTAAGTTTGTTGTGGAGAGAACATGCGAAGCATTACTGCCCCTTGCATCAGCACATGTGAAGGAACTTCAACGCATAAAGTCGATCATTTAACAGATTTGCCCAGCGTAAAGGTAACACATCCTCACAACAACGAACCAGCTGTGGGGAGATAGGTAAGGTCATGGAAATGGTGCTAGGACCAGCCAGCCACGTCCCTCCTCTAAAACAACATAAATAAAATAGTGTGGCAAAGGGACAGATTAAACAGCACGAAGGATTCGTCACCCTGCAAAAGGAAAATGGCACTTTGAATAGAAAAGTGTGAGCACATATCATGTTTCTTACCTCAGCTTTAGCACTGCATCACATCTTTCCTCGCCAACCCGTTTCAGGCAGTTCGGGAAGTGGCATGACAAATCTTTCCAGCTTCTGGTCTCTCAACCATGACATAATCATCATTGATTTTGGAATCCCTTTTTAACATTATCCTCGCACATAACACACAAGCAGGCTTTGAAGGCTTAACCAACACACCGCCCTCCATTCTAACAGCACTTCCTCCCTCAATCGTGCATGTATGTTCATATTTACAAAGCTCTGAAATATGATTTTTCAGATTATTAGCCAATATAGAATATACCCTTTTGATATGTAAACATACAGCCCCACCTTTTCTTCTATGTTTACAGAATAGATTGGGATATCTATCAACCACCTCCTCTGCTACATAAATGTGGCTGACACCACATTAAAGTGTAAGCTTCCAAATTTATAGTTCTGCTTCTCCTCCATGCTCATGTGGCCAGTCGACTCTACGTTTGCATTAAAGCTTTTTCCTTAATCCAATCACTTGGTAGATGCCTTACAGAGAAGCCAAAACTGATCACAATCGCAGCAACGGACCACAAATCACATGCACCTTAAGTGCTAAGACTCGGACATGCATGGTTGAGATGGCCCCGGTCCTACTTGTAAAGTTTTTGCTATCTAAGAGTGCAATCGCAGTACTAAATTTTAAACATGACTACCTATAGTTTTGGCCCAGGTGCTCGGATGCTTGCATCCCAGCATGGCACCCCCAAAACCCTTCATACAATGAGGGGAAAACCCATGAATAGCAAAAGAGGGCAAGCCCATAAAGCATTGGATACATAATACCAATTCCCATAATCTGTACAATAGTTAATATAATTAAACATTCAGACATGTTTTCATAATCCATGCTAGGGAACACCATTTACACATGCAAAATGCCAAGGTTGATAGATCTCCAGCAAACCCCAAAATGAGATCTCATCACAGAACCCTTTTACAGTATCCAAAATGAATTTCATAGGGAATGTAGTGATTATATCCTTTTAAGGCAAGACAACGTCCTCATCTTCTCTTGTGATGAAACCTCACCTTCAACAAGAACTGCATTTTAACCTGTCCAAGAAAACCACTATTTTAAGGACTGCTCCATTTATGGGGCATCGAAAAGTATAATCATATCAAAATCATCAAGGAATCGTAAGAGATAATTCATCATAAGAATTCTGTCTTGAGCATTACTTATTTCAATTACTTGGCAGGACCCAGATAACCACTCTGATACAGCAGCAAAAGACTTTGATTCGATCATTTTGATCAAGTTGTACAGTAGTCAAAATAAAGTTCCGAAAGCGGATCAAATCTTAGAATTTTAATCCATACCAAACTTCCACAAAAAAACTCTACTAATGAGATATATCATTTAATTAATTAGGTATTGAAAATTGAATTTAAATTTGAAATGGTAACAGCAATGCATCAGCAGGTTTTTTAAAATTTCTACTTTGCCAGGCAGATAGAACTTACTTGAGCTGTATTATAAACAATGTACTCGTTGTACATCAGCTCAGAGGCCTTGACTTTCGAAGACACTGGTTTGCCACAAGGTACAATGACATCATTCCTCCACTTCACATATCCCGACTCCTCAGGTACCTTCTTGCCAAGCCCTTTTGTAGAGTGCTTTCCCTCCGGTGGTTTTTCCATATACTGTTATAAATAAACTTGTGGTTCTTATTCAGAAAAGAAGGAAAAACAAATTCAAACAGAAGACTGAATGTGTCAGATTTCCACCCTACCAACATTTGAGAATATTGGGTGACTAAAGCAAGTTTCACTACTACAGAAAATCCAGTGAGGAAGAGCCGTCATTATGCAAACTAAATCAGAAATCTTACAGCAAGTGGAATGAGGGAAATTGTGCCAAACTTGCAGGCACAAGTTAGTATGTTTTGAGTAAGAACTTCATGCAACAAAGGTTAAGGCCAAGTATCTCTAGAGCCCCACATTCATGCCCACAACAGGATAATGGCCTTGTTTTTTAGCATGTTGAATGGGTACATGCACAATGTTACTTACCAACTCAAACCAAGCATGTGGACATGCGCAGATACACACACTAACAAACCATATAAATCATGGAATGTGAACTCACCGTTGCCTTCTTCAGCTCATAGACCTCCCCTAGGGCAACTTCACTGAGAAGCATTAGTCCCACTGGATTTTTCTTATCAGTAAAGCAATACTGAGCACTCTTACTGACCAGGTCAGCAAAGTAAACCCCTTTACCAAACTGTAATGCAAAGTGTTCAATCATCAGCCTTGTAAAAGGGAGGAAGATACGATAGGCATGCGTGTGAAAATCACAAATGATAATCCAAGGCCTATGAACCCAAATATGTATAAGTGTTCACATTTATGCACACAATGAAAAACAAAGAGAGAGAAAGAGAACCATATAGCCAGTTGTTGGTGCTTCAGGAGGAGCTATTCTAAGTCCTTGGCTAAGTATTCCCACAAAGTTCGTCAACCGAGAACCTGTAGAGGAGCAGCTTTTTGGTTTCACTTACATATCTGATTCTGTAATCATGCTGCATTACTGCTGAAGCTCCAGGTTTCCATGAACCTTGATCAAAAGCAGTTTGTATGTAGATATAATTGATTAAGAGATACTCACCATGCCATAGCAGCATTCTGTTCTTAAGCGTTTCTCTATAACGGGCAAATCTATCAAATTCTCCTCTTCTCTCCAGCAAAAATACTTCTTCCAGTTCAAGACTCCAATCCTGATAATAACATCAAACACCAGTGATTACTTTGTTAGGATGGCGGGGAAGAAAGAAAAAAATAAGGAACAATAACTCATCACCAGCAGAGCCAGTGCTGAGGGCTTGAACTATAAAGAAGGTTAACCCACCGTATGAGTTGGTGCATGAGTTGTAAGGAGATACTTCTCAATCAACTGATAGTCCTCACTGTCATGAGGAAGTGGACATATATCACAATGGAGCTTCTTATACTTATCATCAAGGGAATCATCGCTATCCACATCAAAGCCAACTAATCTTGAAGCTATCTCAATATCCTGAAGAGCTTCTAACATTTTCACCTACAGTAGAAACAAAATAGTGAACTACATTATTCCTCATACTGGCATGGTACACGAGATAGATATAGTCACCATTAAACTTCAGTTAATCAATAGTCATTGTAGAGCCCCTAAGGTATAATTTTCCAGTGACTTCAAATTTTATTTTCAACCTTCTGTATACGATGCATTAAGAAGAGGCAGCAAAATTTCACTTCTTTCTCTAAGTTTGGGCGAAAATAACTCGACTTTCAGAGAGGCTTAAAAGAGACGGTTAAGATGAGAGGTGCATGGGTAAGTAATTGTGATTGGGCAGGACACTTTTTAATACAGCATATAAGAAGTCCCCACTAAGATTCAACACAGCATCAATTTGCAAGTCACAAATAAATGAGTTAGTAATTACTATGACCATAGGGAAACCAACCAATCAAATATCCACCATAAGAGAGGCACAAAAAGGCAGCTGAGTAAAAAACATCAATGATGTTATCACACTTGGCCTCCTGTACCTTTGATTTAAAATCATCTTCATCTCTGATAGCATGAGGATGGATAGAAGGGATCACAGTGAAAAATCTATTGCTAGCATCGATTATCAAGCTTTCTTTGATAGAAGGATCATGTGCATTGCTACTTAATAAATTCTGGATCTCTGTCAAAGCCTCAAAACCTGGAAAAGTAAAATATTATAAATACAGGGCTCGACACAAAGAAATACGAATCAAATTTCAGAACATCAAGGTTTTTTACAGCATCAGAAATAGATCTGCTTCAGTATCAGAAAGCAAATGAAAAAAAAATTTAATAGGTAACTACCCTTTTGGATATTATTTTTGCTCAGTTTTCCAAGAGGCATTTCTGACATGTTAATCTCGAACTCCACCATAGCAGCTCTGCAAACCACAAGATCTGGTCTTTCACACATACAATTACCCAAAGAAAAAAAAGTCAAAAGTGAAAAGGAAAGTAGTGTATACCTGTATGTTTCAACATCAAAGAGCATCTTCATCAATTCCACCAGAGGAGGAGCTAATTTGCTGTCTGCATCACTCCTAGTTTTCTTTGTCACCTGTCTGTTTACTCCATAATCCTACAAATTTAGACATCAATAAGAACTAAGAACTAAGCAGGGAGCACTAAGAAGAATAAGATATTGGAAAACAAAATAAGCAAGTACAATATCCAATGGGAAGAATCTGCCAGGTTTCTTCTGAAAATCCTTTTTCTGTTCCCATGCTTCCCATGGATTACCAGTCTTCTCAAGGAATAAACGCTTAAATTCATGGATGGCATCTGATTTTGACATCTCTTCAAGTTTATTTCCTCCAATTTTCTCATTTCCAACTCGGCCCCATTTACGGAACACATAACACTCTAACCCTTTGTCATCTTGTATTATCTGAAGGATGTAGAAGCTTTACACAGGAAACAGATCAAAGTTAGAAGGGAGGAAAATATCTCATAAACAAAGTAGTTAATCTAAATCAATTCTTGCATTAGCTGGTCATCTCAAACTTCAAAAGTCTAATTAGCACTAGACACAATTAAAAGAGCGCAGGCCATATAGTCACTATCCTTTTTCAACACAAAGCTTATTGACCCTTCAAAGCCAGTTCATCTTCAGGAATTAAGCAATAAATATGGGCAAACTTTAAAAAAATCAATGGAGCAATATCACTCAAAACCAAGGAAAACTAAAGATATCAGCTGAAAATAAGGTTATACCACAAAAAGACACGAGACATTATAGATAAGAAAATAAGGTTATACCACAAAAAGACACGAGACATTATAGATAACCTGTTAACACCGGTTGATAAGTCAGACATGTTCAAAGTTGTGTTATAGATGCTTTTCCCATCCTCAAGGATGTGTCCAGTGTCTTGCATAGCAGAAGCTTCATGCACAGCACTACGCCCTTTCACTTTGACAGTGACCATACTAGAAACCCCACCCGAGGCTTCAACTTTATAAGAATCAAATGGAAGCTTCTTCTGTCTTTTAAAACAGTCAACCAGGTAATCCTCCCTGACGATTGGCAATTTCATCCTCCTGTCAATCCAAACGACACCAAGTCAACTTATGATGAATAAAGAAGACATTTAGTAAGATCAGCAAATAGAAAGCACCTTTACCTTGCTTTCCTCATATCAGCATCTTCAGAAGACATTACACCACTCACAACAAAGCAGTTTGTATCTGCAATGTAACTCATTAAGCAGAATGACTAACAAGAAATGTCTTAAATCAACAGCAAGAGTCAGTCTCTTCATAGCAGCAATAATTATTTAATTCAAAAACAAAACCATGGAGCAAATACCTTTCTTGATCTTGGCATGAAGCTGCCCACCTGCTGCCTCGATTTTTCCCTTCCATTCTTTCTGAAGAATTAGTCCAAGTATAAAATGATCAAAATTAGTGAGTCGGCTACAACAATATTTGACAAATAATTTCACCAAACTATAGAATATATGCCATACCAGGGATTCCTTGGGTAACCCAGAAACAGCAACTTTTAAATCTCCCAGATTTTCACTCTTTGAAGACTGAGACTGGCTGCTGGTAGCTTGACTTCCAGAAAGGTTGTTAGATGATGGTGGAGGAAGTATCCTAACTGGTTTGTTACGCTTTTGTGATTTAAACCACTGCAAAGCAAGCAGTGAGTCAATTTACCATTAGCATAATAACTGCATGAAACAACTCACAATAGTATACCTTGATAAGGTATTGATTATCAGTTTCGTCAGGAATTTTCCACTTTCCTTTAAGACGTGCTGGTTCACGAGTTGAATATGAACATTTGCTCCATTCTGACAGGTACCCACCACACCTATACATACCTCCAGAATAATGAAGAGAGCCAGAACACATCGGGCAGCCGCCAAGTGCTCCAAAAACCATCCCATCAGCACTATAAAGGAATTATGGCAGTAAAGATTGCATCAAAATTCCATGCAAGGGAAATCCGTGGTCTATAGTGATGTCAAAATGACAATTACAAACTCATAATAACTCATAAATTTATTGAATATATCCATCAAGTGGTTTAACAGTCACAGTTATCATGTTAAGAACAAGCACTTCCATGTGTATTTAAATCCAAGCTTATTTATCAGGGCAATGATAATTCCATGATCATTACTAGTGGGAGAAACATTAAGAAATTAGAGTATTGCAACAAGCTAACAACTGGACTTGCACAGAAAAGTCCATGACCTTTCACCATCTGTTGAACTAACAATCATTTCAGCAGTACGTGTCCCCAGGTTCAAACCCCAGCAACACCAATAAAAACCTATCCAGGGATAGTATTAATCATCTCAAAACGTTAAAAGTTTATCCCTTTTAAGTCTTAGTAACATGGAAAAACATGTGCATTAGCATTCATGATAAAACGCAAAACTTGTATATGGTTGCTAATGCAGAAATCACACATTCCATAACATGCATGCCTCGAATTGTTTTAAAAGATATTACCAACGGTCTCGCAAATCAAGTTCTGATCCATTAGAAATTTGGCTATTCGCTTCCAGCATTGCACGCAACTCTACTGTTGTCACATGCTTTTTAAGGTCATCCTTTAGGGCCCACAATTCCTTGGATTGGGACTCGAGTTTGCTATCCAATTCACTATCATTCTTTGCAGATGCAGCCCTGCTAGTTGATACATCTTCAGATTTGGCAACTTTTGACTTCTGATCACCACTTATATCTTTTCTACGTTTTGCTCCAGCTTTGGAAGATGATTGTTGAAGTTCTTCATCCTCTTTTCCCTCATTTTTAATGCCTATGAAGACAACAGCAATGAGAAAGAGACTGCATCCAGTGACATGTGTATCTATATAAACACACAGCAGCCATGACAGCATGGCACAGTTAGTTCTATATTATACCAGTCTTAGCAGTAGAAGGAACCTTCTTAACCAGAGAATGAACCACCGCCTGATCTGGAGCTGCAAGGCTTTCCCATCCTGACAACTTATCCACTTGGACAGATGGGTACAAATCCATGAAACAATTGGCATGATGCCATGCCAATCCTCTAGGTCCTTGTCCATCAGGCTTGGAGGAAATACGAACCTAGATTGATTTCATATTTTTAAAGATGAAATGTAAGCAGCTTAATTGATAGTCATGTTAGCATGATCTAGTTATTAAAGAAAAGACTCAAAAGATCAAATAGTCTACCAAATTGAAGTTGTTATTATGTGAGATAGAATCAACACAATAAAAGTGAAGAAATACACAGCAAGACCTTTTCAGATCTCATGGTTTTATAAGATATTATTCTAACATCAAGAATTTGTCACATTAATAGTAACAACTTCCTAATATGGTGGCGACTTATATGCTCTTATAACACACACATTTGTTAATTCCAGCTCCTATAGTTGGACATTATCCGAGGTAGAAGGATGGCAGAACAAAAATTTGTCAAGTACAACTTCCAAGTATTCAACAAAAATATATTTAATATCCCAAAGACCCACACATCAATTGAAATTGCCCAACATTTTGTAAAAATTAAGATGGAAGGTTCTCAAGCACGCAGCTATTTTAATTGATAAGTCCAATTCTTGGTTCTAACCTTAGCTTATTTTAACCAAGAAACCAGACGCTGGCCAACTTCTCAAGAAGGAACAGGGCACAAAGAACAGATAGAGAGAAATCCAGCAAGACTCTTTCTTTTTTCCTCTCTTTTTGTTTTTTTAGCCAATAAAAGCAACGTGAGGCCTCATAAGAGAGAATCAAACACCACTAGTAAAACAAGTAAAAGGTATTGCAGTACATGCTATTAAGAACTAAAGGAGGCAAATGCATTCAGATCAGCCAGCCAAAAAAACACAAGTACTGATGCAGGAATTGCAAAATAAAATGTAAGTGAAAGCTCTGAAACCATCCTAAATCAAATACCTACACATCCATTATAATAATCTGCAGCCCCTCAGAAATGAAGTTCATAGAAAAAACAATCATTCATTCCAATCATACCTTGCTGTACCAGATGTCAACTGATATCTGAATTTATTTGTATAAGGAGTTTTCATAGATATGTGGATTCGTTTATCAATCTTCTTGTGAAAAGATGCAAAATCAGAAAAAAAAAATAATTTACCAAACCAGGAAACGTGTAAAGCTACCTCTCCTTTCATGATCTTTTCGCTGCAACTCTTGCAAGTTGCACGTGAAGTTTGTGAAAGTTCAATACCATATTCCATAGCCTTTGCAGCCTTTGCACTTGGAGGACCACTACCACTAGCACCGTCATCACCACCACCACCTCCTTCCTCAACATATTTTCTAATCCTCTGCTGATCTTCCCATCGAAGTGATTCTATACCTTCAACATCATCAATGCTAATAGAAAGAAGATATACAGAAGTTTAATCATTGCATCCATCCATATTATCTCGGAAATAATTATTACCAGCGACAAAAACGCTTACAATTTTATCTGATTTGCCTTCTTCAATATGCAACTGGCATGGTTCCACATCTATTCAGAAAACAGATGCACGTCACACTTCATTCTTTTAGGTTTATATTTTGGTAAAAAAACAGGCAAAATAAAGGATATAATTCAAAAGGGTCAACTCAGAAAAAAATAAACAGGGGGAGAGATAACTTACGTACATCTAAGAAATCGCAAACATCAACAACTATATGAGTCCTAAAATATATGTCTATCTTTCTTTGATTGAGTAAGAAAACCAAGAAACAGAAGTTACAACTCAAAGTTCAATCATTCTTTCCTGTAGTGGATTGTATATCGAACAGATAATAAAAATCAGGAGATAATTCCTGAGCAGCTACAGTTTCAAGAATGTGAACAAGTTTCAAGAATGTGAACAAGACACCGGGGTCAATTACGAAGCCTGGTTCAAAGAATCGCATGCATTTTAAGGCATTAAAAAAAAAAAGTGGATACAGTAAACCAAGGTATGGAATTGCGTATCGACGGTAACTAAGCCTCAACGTATAGACCTAAGCCTCGGCAGAAAACTGAACAATGAAGTGAAGGCCGGGGGAAGCAAGCGAGACCCGTAAATTGACAATTTTTTACACCTTTTTTTTGTCAAAAGAAAGAAAGCGTCGCAAAATGCAAAAAAGAAAAAGAAAAGACAGTGGGATAATGAAAGAGCGATGAAAAGGGGGGGAAGAATACAGGCATGAAACCGTCGAATTGTTTGGCCTGGACCATTTTGCCGAGCCTGAGAATCTCTTTGTCGATGATACTTTTGCAGGTCTTGCAGGAAGAACGAGCCGACTTGGCGTACTCCGCCTTCCATGCCTTCTGAGGGTTCGCCATTGTTCTCCTATCTGTAATCGATCAGAGTGAGTGAGTGAGTGTGTGTGTCAGTCTCTGTATTTATATACCTGGGCGTTTGGTAGAGAAGAAAAAAGAGGAAAGAAATATCTGATGGATGGTGACGATGGCATTTCTCTTGCGCGTTTTTGGGGTTTTACGCTGCTCTACTTTACCAATCCTTTTTTCTTTTATCTTCTTAAGAAAATAATTTTGTTTATTCTGATAATGAATTTTTAATATATTCTCATATTTCTGATTATGTTATCTTTTTATTTATTTTTCAACCTAAAGTAATAATAGAAAATTATTTTTAATATATTTTGATGTTAAAAATACTTTTTACTTAAAATAAATTAAGTATTGTTTAAGTGACGATAGGTTTTTATATTTTAAAATTCATGTTTAATAAGTTTTTATATGTAATTATATTAAAATCCACAACGTAAATTACATATCACAATTTTAGTTAAATATTTTATAAAAAAAACTACATATAATAATACCATGAGATAAACATGGATTTGGCATAAGATTGCCCTTTTTTCTGGATTTATTTCATTCAAAAAGTCATTAAACTGCTGATATCAGTGTTTATGAATAATAAATTATAAATTAAATTATCAAATCAGAAAAATTTGATAATATCATATAGTTTTATACCGATTAAACTCACAAGTTAGAAATAAATAGACTTAAACTGCTGATATCTGCTGTGATATCATCAGATAAATATGTATTATTATAATTTAAGATTTATTTTTAATATATTTATCTGTCATGTAATGAGTTAAATACATAAAATAATAAATCATGTATTTTTCTTGTATTTTTGAATTATTAAAAGGAGAATATTTTGATTTAAAAATAAAATTTAAAGTATAATTAATATGTGTAAATTTATTAATTTGAATAATAATTTATTATAAATATATATAATTAAAAAAAATAACAAAATAACAAGCATGACATGCTTTCAATAATATCTGAACCCAAAAGGTTTGCCGCCAGGAACAATGGCATCATTGCTCCAAAAAAAATCTGATTCCTGGGCATTTTAAAAAATTGTTATAAGGGTTGTAATTTAAAATATCTTTTTATTTAAAAATATATTAAAATTATATTTTTTAATTTTTAATTTTTTTTAAATTAACATATCAAAATAATCTAAAAATATAAAAAATAATAATTTTTAATAAAAAAATAAAATAAAATTTAAAGAAACACGGTTTCGCATTCCCAAGCATACTATTACTTTCCAATTCACAGACTATTACTTTCCAATTCCTTTTGTAAAGTGCTTTGAATGCTTTCCATCAGGAGGGTTTTTCAGTAATGTGACCATGGCTTAAAAGTTAGACTTGGAACCGTTTGGAAAAATATTTTTATAAAAATTTAAATTAATTTTTTAAATAATTTTTTTATATATTTGTTTAAATTATTTTGATGTATAAATATTAAAATATATATTTTAAATAAAAAAATCACTATCATAATAATAATAAACAAGATATTAAAGAAGAAAAAAAAACAAAGCCAAGAGGGTGACTTGTGAGGTCAAGTTTCTAGCATAGTTTTTAAACCCGAGCCGATGATCGATCTAATATAATAATCAAGTCACGGATTAGATGAGTTGATCCAAATTAACTTAAAAAAATAAAAATTCAATACAACGCTTATAAAACATCTAACTAATTACAATACAATACCTAGTTCAGGAGCAAATAGTTGCATGCTTACAACAAGCATGGAACTGACAGGAGATTAATCTTGTTGGCTTTTTAATTATTGATTTCTTCGCAGTGAAGGACTTGAAAAGGTTGGCCTTTCTCTTACGTGTCCTTATTAAAGCAAAAAAAAACAAATACTAGCATGGTAAAGGTATGCAAGTTGTGGGGTAAGCACACTTATTACTCTTTGTTTGGAACCAATGCTAGATGCCCCTAAAAAAACTACAAGGCTAGCGTTTGATGCTGTTGTAGACCAATAAAGATATGCAAGTTGTAGACACA
>Ga0307511_10004818_pt1 | contig 13803 bp, 11 predicted proteins | sample 13_EM_MG_FD_200266 | JGI IMG/M metagenome (GOLD analysis project Ga0307511, IMG submission 200266) | Populus trichocarpa ectomycorrhiza microbial communities from riparian zone in the Pacific Northwest, United States - 13_EM | ecosystem: Host-associated > Plants > Roots > Unclassified | place...
AAATTTAATCACTCAAAAACACTTTATATTAAAATACAAATAAAGGAGAAATCAAATCATCGCAGGCAAATAGAAAGGAAAAGGTAAAATGAATTAGTATGTTTTTTTTGTTTGTCTCTGTTTACAATCACGGTAAAACCAAGAATGTGAGGTGGTGGAGTGATAAACGTCCCACGTGGACAAACCAATGAAACTGAAGATGTCGTCCGTCCTACACCGTTTAAAACTTCCGGATGCGTTAGAATAAGACTATACGTAACGATTATAGGATAGAATCGTAAGAACAGAAACCTTTTTTTATTATTTATTTTTCTCTTAATTTTTGTTTTTTTTTTTTAAAAAAAGAAAAATCGTAAAAAATGAGCCAACTGGAAATGAGAGATAAAATAAAAATGGGGGCCACCACCACCTTGTGATAGAAAAATAGGTATTTTCTTGGTAAGCAGGAGAAATAAAAGGAGGACAGAGGAGGATATTATTAGGTATTTGGTGGCAGCGAACGAGCGAGGGTGCGCCTGTAGTTTTTGTTGTGCAAAAGTTTTGTGTTTCTCACTCCAGAGAAATTAACTAATATTTAGAGAGAGAAATAGAAGCTCTGGATTCCTTCTCATCCGTCCTCAGCGACGGTTCTTATGCCGCTTGGCTTTCAGGTTTTCACCTCTCTCTATCTCTCTCTCTCTGTCTCGATTTCTTTTTTCTTTTTGTGCTTTTGCTGTTCGATTTGGATTGGATCTGATCAGATCGAGTCAGATCTATTGTTGGTTTGAATCAGGGTTTCTGATTAGAGATTTGTGATTTCTTTCATGAATTTTAAAGTATTAGGGATTTGATTTTACGATGTTTGGGGATTTTGATTCTAGCTAATCAATTAGGTTTTATTTTATGATAAATCAGTTTGTAGGCTAGGTTAAACTGGCATGTTATTTAACTTTATTGATTATGATTTTTGACTCTAGGAATGTTGAATGATGCATGTGATCTATTGAATTTATACATATTGTTTTGCTGTTAGCACTTTATGTAGTGCGAATCCATTGAGCTTTTATTATCTGGGCTTTAGTTATTTGTGTTTTGAATTGATTGAGACGAAAAGGAAGGAATCTTACTCTCTTTTTTCCACTTTAAATAAAGAAGAAAGGAATATAAGACGAAATAATTCTTAGCTTAGAGCATGATCAATGTGAAATGCTTCTTGTCTCAAGATAAATCCAGCATATACGTTGATGTCAGTCCATTTGATTTGTCCGTGGTGGTTATCTATGTGCATAAAACATGTTATACATGATTCATTTTTCTTCTTGGAGTTGTAAATTGCTGTTGCTGATGAAATTGAATGGTTTTACTATCTTTACTTACAGGTAGTATTCTATTCTTTTAGGTTCTGCTGGGTTCAGATTTAGACAGCTTAGTTTCCTTCCTTAAGACATGGAGAAAGCGTGCTTCTGGTCAAATTGCTTCCAGCATCGGGTTTTTTCATTCCAAGAAGTGCTCGATTGGCGGTTTCTCATCCTTGGAGATTTTCTGTTGGTTTCCTTTGTCAATTGCACTTAGTGGTTGCTTTCTTTTTAATGAACAATATAGAGGCGTGATGCAAAATTTTTCTGAGAGAGGTGTTGGTTCTTTGGTGCACTTGGTCAAGTAAGCAACCCATCCATGTCCTTTGACCAATGCCTTATTCTAGGTTTTGTCTAACAGATTATTTCATTTGTAGTGCATTGCTGATACAACATCCAGTTGGAGTTCTTGGCACGCCTTCCGGGGTATATCTTCTTTTTGTTTGTTGCTTGCTTGCTAAGTTTATCTACTCTGCTTCATTGCTCTAATCTCTGTGGTATTTTTTCAGGGCTAAAGTCTGCGACGATTCTGTTGAAAGCTGCTTAAGTAGTCAATTTAGATAAACCATCACGTCAAGTTGGTGCAGACTGTACAGTTCTTAGCTATCGTCTCTTCATTGCGCCTGATGGGTACTTGTTAGATTGTGGAGTTATCGGTTCACTGAACGATTTCTACATAACATAGATGAGTTAGCTTATTTTGCGTTTGAACCCTTGGGTGACTGTCTTAAGCTTAGTGGGATTGTCCTGTTGGCTAGAACAATCATTCTGGTTGGTTCTGAGTTTTGTCAATATGCTTTGTGGTTTTCATATGGCTCTTCCGTCCATGACTTCATATTGCCTTGAAGCTGTGGCTCTATCAATGAATAAGGCCAGGAAGCTCGTTCATCCTAAACATTCTTGTTTTGTGTGCTCAGTTTTCTCCACATAAAATTAGCTGGTCCACCAAGGCAGCTTGTTTAAATTTTACAGTTTCTATTAGATTATCTACCATAAATGTCAAATAGCCTTACTAAGTGTCATACTATCCGGGAATAAAGAAAGAGCTCTTTTTTGTTCCACAAGAAATATGGAAAGGTATGTTATTTTCCCGTGACTTCTACTTTAACCAGTGCTGATTGTCAATCGCCGAGTAACCTTTTTGGGAACCTCATGTAGGTACAAGTTAATCAAGGAAGTTGGCGATGGAACATTTGGGAGTGTGTGGAGAGCAATTAATAAGCAATCTGGTGAAGTTGTAAGTGCATTGTTACTTTCCATTCCAGCTAATCTGGTATTTGTTAGCTGGTATTAGTATTGCTCCTGAAAAGTTAAGGATTTTCCTGATGCAACTGAATCTCGTGTTCTTGCTAACAACTAATAGGTGGCAATTAAAAAGATGAAGAAGAAATATTACTCATGGGAAGAGTGTGTGAATTTGAGAGAAGTGAAGGTAGTATGATCAACTTATTCTTTTTCTTTTTGTAGCTTTGCTATATGTCTTTCATCAATTAATGGGTCTCTCCTTGTGTCAGTCATTGCGGAAAATGAATCATCCGAATATTGTGAAGCTCAGAGAAGTAATCCGGGAAAATGACATTTTATATTTTGTTTTTGAGTACATGGTAAATTTTTTTTTTTAAATTGTTTTTCATTTTGGGATTTCTTGCTTTTTTTATAAATCCTCTTTTTGCATGCTTTTTAACATTTTGTTTTGTTTCAGGAATGCAACCTTTATCAACTTACTAAAGACAGGGAAAAGCTATTTTCAGAAGCTGAAGTGAGGAATTGGTGTTTTCAAGTATTTCAAGGTCTTGCTTACATGCACCAGCGTGGGTATTTTCATCGTGACCTTAAGCCAGGTAACTGTTATTGGTCAAGATTTTGCTTTTGCTTCAGGAGTTTTCATGGCAAGTTGGTGACTGGATGTTTTTACAGCTTCACATGCTTCTTTAACTGATTGTGTTTATTCTTGTGGTCTGCTCTTAATGCTTCTAGTTTTTGTAATCCATGTCTGAGTATTGTTTGTTTGACCTTTTGACAGAGAACCTGTTGGTCTCAAAATCCATAATTAAAATTGCTGATTTTGGTCTTGCACGAGAAGTCAATTCACAGCCTCCATATACGGAGTATGTCTCCACGCGGTGGTATGTCATCTTTTGCCTTCATATTGTTTTCTTAAAATCTTTGCTTCCATGGAATTGGAAATGGATGGAAGATGTCCACTGCTGTTTCTCACTGTCTTCTGTCTCAAAATGCTAGGTATAGAGCACCTGAAGTGTTGCTTCAGTCATACCTGTACAGCTCTAAAGTTGGTTAGTATCAGACAAACATGAGATTATGTTTAACCATTAAATAATGATTACAAACGACTCTTACATAATGTTACTAGAACTAATATATATGCTTCCACAGATATGTGGGCAATGGGTGCCATCATGGCTGAGTTATTCACCCTTCGACCGCTTTTTCCTGGTACCAGGTATGGCTCTGAGTTAAATAATAGTCGACAATGATTTAGTTCATAATGGGCTAGTCAGTTTCTGGTGTTTAAACTTTTCTCGTTTATGGACAGTGAAGCAGATGAGATCTACAAAATATGCAGTGTGATAGGCAGTCCAACAACTGACACCTGGGCTGATGGGCTTAATCTTGCAAGGGCTATTAACTACCAATTTCCACAGGTCAAATTTTCTTATTTTTCTCTTCTTTTAGCAGTAGATACTTTTGCCTTGGGGGTTGTGGGGCCAACGAGACGAGAAATCTATTGATTAAGCACAAACTGTTTTCTAAATGATAGAATGATGGCCTTTGTAATGTGCAATTTTGAATTTTGCTAATATTTGTTACTATCATTCAAACATGGTGAATATACCATCTATTGCTTGGACATGATTCTTGGAATAGTATTAATATTTGAAACCATCCATGTCAATTTATGAATTAACCATATATGATGCAAGATTAGGAGTCTGAAATTTTGATTGTATAATTTGAGACTGCAGTTTGCTGGTGTTCACCTTCCCACACTTATCCCATCAGCAAGTGAGGATGCAATCAACCTTATCAAGGTTGGTAATATATGTAGAAACTATGGTTCCTTTCTCTGATTTTTCTTTTCTTTTTTCCCCTTGCAAGCAAGCACTATATTGTAAAAAAAAAATGTTGGATTAGAAAATTATTCTTAATGCCCCTTCTTTACCTGTCCTTTCTTACTGTTTCCTTTTTCTCTTTTGAATCTAGTCGCTTTGCTCCTGGGATCCTTGCACGAGGCCTTCAGCTGCAGATGCTCTACAACATCCTTTCTTTCAGGTAGCCTCTTTTGCGTCTTTGTAGTTTGAAACAGGATTTCCATGTATGTGTGTGCATGTGCATTTGCACAATTGTTGTTTCAATCACCAAATTCGTTGGGCTATAATTTGTTTTGGCAGAGTTGTTTTTATGTGCCACCATCCCTACGCCCCAGAGCAGCCATCACAAGAACACCTGCATCTGGTTTGTCTTTTATCTTGCATTGTTGTTGGTTTCACGAAGATGACTGCCAAAAGCATTTCCAAGTGTTCTTCACTTCAAGAATCTTACATGCACATAATTATTCACTTACATGCAGCTGGAACAAAGGGAGGACTGGAGCAACAATGTGGGAGGAATTTACCAGGGGCTTTGTCTAATTCTAAGCTTACTAACAGTTTTCCTTCTCCAAAGTTACATGCTTCTTTGAGTACAGGTTATATTTTTTCTACAAAAATTCTACTATAGTACTCTGTGATAAACATTAAGATAATATGGTTTAGATCATTGTGTGCATGGTTTCATTGCAATGTTAATTTGCATGAAGTTCAAAGCAAACCTTTCGTTGTTCGCCAAGTCTGGACTGCATTTGTAGCTATATGCTAACATAAAGATGTTTTTCTCTTTTTTATCCCTCTGGCAGGGGTACAACGCAAGTTGGATATGGTTAACCAGGTATGCATCTGTTTGAGGCACCCTATGTACTGCATGTCTTTTCTGTTATCATCTGTATGGTCTATTATCTTTTATGTTTTTGGAAGTATTGGTGCTCAAATTTTCTCTGATTTTGATATTGGGTACTGGTAGCCTTGCACTTCCTGTTTGTTATATATATTTGGATCATCTTTCTTTCTTTCTCATAATAATAGTTAAGTCTCAATTGAATTTGACAAAATTGATCATGAACTATTAAGACTACCTTTGGACTTGACCAATTAGGTTTCTGTTCGTCCATGAATTGCAAGGGCTTTTAACCATCTGCTTAGATAATTGAGCTGTGGGGATTCCTGATAATGAGTTTGTAGCTCAATGGGGTCTCAAGTTCTGAGGACCACATGCATTATATCTTCTGAGTATTCGAAACTCATGGTTGAATAATTTTTATGTCTGTTATCCTTGGACAGAATTGCATTATATCTTCTGTAGTATTGATTTGGATTTGCTTCATTTACTGGCAGGATTCACGGAAGCCCGACAAGTCCTTGAAGAGCTCTACAAAACCAAGATATCAACCACCAGGGAGGAAAAGCCCAAGTAATTCTCTTACTTTAATCATTGGATGAGTTAGAACCGGGCCAAATATAGAATATTGGGAATCCCATTGATAATCGAGTAAATATAAAATAGACAACCTTGTATCAATTGTCTTTCTAGATTTTGTAAACCAGGCTATTGTTCGGTTAACAAATACATGTATCTCAAAAACTAATTTGAAGCTATGTTGGTTGGCAGCATTTATGAGCAAAGGGAGAGTTGCACGTGGAGCATCAGAAACAGCTGATAAGTTTGCAAGCATGACAATTGCCTCTCGTCGGCAGTCTCTGGGGCAGCAGCCCAAGCCACCTACTATGAAGGCTGGAGTACAGTGGACTGGAGAATCTGGTGGGATGTTTCTTAGGCCAACCCAACAATTCCCACATGGCAGAAACTATCCAAGGAAGGTTGTGGGATGAAAAGGAAAGGCTCTTTTCAGAGATTATACTGTTATTTCGTAATATGCTATTAAGAAAGTTCATAGTTATATGAGTGATATATATATTGGTGTGTCTCCAAGCAAAACCTACGTGCATAAGAGTGGTGCTGCTCATGTTTGTTCTTACCTTCGTTTGTTTGCTGTTATTTTGATGACGTATTGACATTGATACTATTATTAATAAATAAATGGCGTCTTCGCCTGTACGAGGAATGAGTTTGATTTGGTAATGAAATTTGCTTTGAGATACGCTTCAGTCGATCTTTTGCCAAGCAAATTCTCGTGGTCGTGGGTGGTGTTCTCTCTCTCCCCTTTTGCGTTCAGCACTTCAGCAAGGGAAATGTTTGGTGGGAACGTCTGGCAGGATGAGTCGAGGGAGTTTGCTAGGTGCTGTAGGGGTTGGTTAGTATTTGACCGATTTGGTTTAGGTTAGGAGGAAGTATCCGCATTCTAGAAAGCTGACCTGGGTCTTCTCGCTGATCGATATTTCAGAACATGATATCTTTATAGCAATACAAGGAGCACGATAAAAAATTTGTGTTCGTATCTAGATTATAGTTTAGCCTCCTCAACCAGGTAGTGTGAGGTAGCTTATGTTCTTTTTAGCTTTTAAAGATGTGGTTTGTGCTTAAAGGGTATTGTATCTTTAAAAAAAAACCACCACATCTTCAAGTCAAACACACTTGTTACAAGTGCGCACAAATGTTGACTCTGATTTCAAAGATGTTAGAATTGGAGATCTTTCTAGTAGGTTTGTGGTACCTTCAGTTTATTTTGGGAAAAGATTCAGACACCACAATGGTATCAAGCCAAATGGCAAGAGGAAGCCTGGAGATCAGAATGGTTATCCTGTGGGTTGCTCGCTGTGATTTCAGATGCTGGTGAAACAGCAGATAGGAATTCCGTTGATCAAATAATTTGGTGAGGTAAATTGCAAGAGTAAAAAAACAAGTCACTTGGTTAAGATTTCTAGGTCTACCTAGCAGGAGAGGAAGAAGACCCAGATCCTTCTCTTTATGGAAGCATAGCTAATGATTTCAATTTACGCACAAGGATTAGCTGTTTCATTTAAATCGACCAAACGTCCGTCCATAAGTTTGTTGAGGTGAGGTTTAAGCATACAGCTAGCTAGCGAGAGAGTACAAGGCCTGAAGGGTTAGTCTCTAATTTATTTAACCCCTTTACAATCCAAGCCAAGCCAAGAAATTATTGTTGTTGAAATAATATGCTCCATCCCAGAACCTCCAGCACACTTCTCATTTGCATTCAGGATACTAATTGATTGTAAACTTGTAATTATTCGCCACCTGACAGCCCGGATTTAAACTAACAAGTTTAATTTGTGTTTCAAAAATATTTTTAAAATATTTTTAATTTTTTTAAATTAATTTTTTATATATATTTTTAAATTATTTTGATATATCAATAACATAAATATTTTTTAAAAAAAAATTATTTTAAACCCAACTCCAAAACGCACAAAAGTCAATTCTAAAAACGCATCTTTAAAAAGTGGGACCGTAACGGCTACACTTCTAACAGCAACAAATTATCACATCCATGTTAAGGATGAACTTGGCAAATATGCACTCTTTATAACAATAAATGATCTCATTCAATTCCTTTCTTTATAAAAACAGTGTGTTGCAGAGAACAAGCTCTGATAATAAGTAAATTACGAGCCAAACAACCCCAGAAAAGCATGAAGACTAATACATGTCTTCGGGAGGGAAAAACCAGAGGCCCTAAAAAAATAGAAGTTGTAATAAAATTGTGACCAGGACAAACAATAGAGACAAAAATTGGACACGTTAGGACATCCCAGGGGAATATACCATCACGAAAAATGGATTCATCACCACCACAAGTGATGGTAAGACATAATTCGGCCCTGAGAATGAAGAAATACCGTCAGTTCAGTGGTGTGACTGTGACCATCCAAGGTGGTGGCCAGTCCATTTTCTGTAAAGACCTTGAAAAACGAAACTGAATGAGTTTTCTTTTGCTTTTGGGGGGGAAGGATATCCAGCTGCACCCTCAATCCTTTACTAGACAGCAATTTAGGTCATGGGAAATCATGCCTTATAGGTACTGAGCTTGTATTCTTTCTCTATTCTGTTCCCACCATGTCTTCGCGTGCACTTCTCCGAATTGTTCGCGGCTGTGAACATCAAAAACAAAGACAGGATGTCAATGGAATATAGATGTTATATACCATCAAACAAGATTCAGATGAATACAATATCATAACACCAACTTAAAAAGAAAACCAGAAAAACAATTTTCTTACGAATACAAGCAACAAAACCATTTTTAAATTCATATTTTTCATGTTGTATATGTATCAGGTGCTAATGAAGGGACGGCGCAAAGAAAACATCAGAACTTTAAAATAAGTTTTCCTTCAATAGTTTCTGTCACCAAAAAAGATGCAACTTGAAATGTGAATAAATAAGGATTTCCATTACCTGAATCTGACACGCCTGAGCTCCCTGGTGCCATCGGCAAGTTGTCTGATTGTGATGTAAACCCCTGGCTCATCTTGCTCAACCCATTCTGTCTCCAGGTCACTAGCATTGCTAACTGAAATAGAAGGCTCATCTCTAGATGATGTAGTTGTCCGTGATGCCTCTAAAGAAGATGCCTCGAATCTTGGCCCCCCCATACCATAGCTACTTGAACCAGCGTGGTAGTGATGGCTGCCACCTTGGTCCATAGTATCAGATGGGAAATAACCTTTACTTCCAGCAGGTTTATAGTAGTTTCTTGGGGTAAAAGATGGAGCCATAGGGCTTTCCCTTGCAGATTCCAGCCTTGAGTAGGAGGAATCTCTTTGCTGATTAAGAAACAATTATTGGTCAGTAATTTTTTGAAGATGCTGAGATTTTTTTTTCCTATAATATGACGAGGAACTTCAATATATAGAAGTAGTGATGTGAAAAATCAAAAGAAGATATTTTTTTATTATTTATTTTTCAAAAAAAGAGAGAGAGGAAAAGGAGAAGGGGAAAGCATGAAAGAGGTAATTGTTACAAAAATGTCTCCAAAAACCATCTTTTCATAGTAAGGTTTTGGGATGCCATTTATATCCCAATGTCTTATCAGCTAGAAATGAGACTGGTTACAAGCAAGGGCACTAGAATCCCTTAGTTCACATGCTAGAAGATCATTGCTAATTTTTTTATTTTTTTTATCCCTCATAGTGCTTTAAAATGGTTGAGGCTTAAACATGATTATGTTCATGATCAAGGAAGCTCGAAATGGAAATGTTTTGCAACTCAACTCCTCGATCCACTATTTCTAGAGGATTTTTTAAGCGGCAAATTAAGATAGAAGAGATTTACCTCATCCTCACACCTCGGGGGAGTGTGAAGAGCTTGACGATTAAATCTCTGGACATTATAGAGCTCCGTGATTCTGTCATAGTTCTCACCCCACCATCGCTGAGCTTGCCACTTATTAAACATCTCTCGGCTTCAAAACCCAAATGCCTGAGTAATGTCAGTTTGTGCTTATACTACCCAAACAGAAATAATCTATCTATTCTTTTTTTAGTTCATTTATCTGTTCGGATTTGAACTAATATATGCTACTAGAAGTATAGGCTCAAGACAGTATGTTAAGGATAGCTGATGCACACCTGAAACGAATACGCTTTAGATCATTTCCCCCATTAGGGAGAGACACGAAAGTAATGTGAACACCTGGCTCCACCTGTGCCATCCATTCCTTGGGCTCATCCTCATCCTCCAGCACCACATCACAAGACTCTGCTCCTCCAGGGGTCCGGTCTCCACCATACAAAGTAGAAAACCTAGAGTCAGCTCTAGTACCTCGATTGTGTTTGGGAGTAGTAAAGTCCCAGGCTGGGGTTGAGCTTGAGCTTCCACCTCCAAAATAGGGGTATGGAACCCCTTCTGAAGCTGCATCAAAGTCAGGGTAAGGTCGCTGTCCTTTCTTGTAGCTGCTGGGACTTGTGCAGGGCTTGCATTGCTTGTAAGCACCAGACATTTTCAGTGCCATGTCCTTGATCTGTACAACATTGAAATACTTGGTTGATTAGAATTGCAAAAGAGTTATGATATATATAATTCATTCAAAAACTGAAATATTTGGAAGTCGCACAATTAAGTTTACAGTGCAGACAAAAAAATTGTAAAAGAAGAAAACTCAAGGGAGGTCGTGAAAAGGATGTGCAACTTTAATTTCATTTTATGTTTTCATATGTTTGTTGCACATAGATACAACCTCAACATAACTCAGGTTGCTTTCTTTAGACTGTCATAAAATGCTAGAAAATCATGCAGCTGCATATCAACTCTAATACATATTATTGGAAAGGAAAGGAATTGGACTTTTAATCTAATGGAGTGATGCATGGTCAGTTGGAAAAGGATCAAGTTGATGCTTGTTAAAAAAGAACAGAATGAAATCAGATGCATCAAAGGGTTTGAATCCAATCATGCCAGCAATTAATTGGCAATTTCATCAAAGAAGAAAAGAAATCCTAAGGTTCTGCTGTTCCTCAAAAACGTCTGATGCCTGAATATAAATGGCAGCGGAAATATTTCAGCCTCCTTAACACGATTAAGGAGGCTAATGCGTAAATGCTTCACACATTTACACACGGTTACAAATATTTATGCGCCTGTTGGTTGGAATAGATTTCATATTCAACAGAGCAGATTTGATGGTGCCTCACTGATTTGTAAATTTTTGCAACCTATGGAGTCCAGACAACTATTAAGAGTAATTTGCAAGCAAGACTACAAATATTTCTCATTTGAATAAAGGCGCCCCCTTGTTCCAGAATGAAGTAATGGCCTGTCACAGAAGATGACTGCAAAGTGTAGACTGAATCATCGCATTGGGTGAATAAACATTAACTAGCTGTGCTTATGAAAGGTAGAGTCAAGGGCAAAAGGTGAAACATGAGAATTTTTCTATAAAAAAAAATTTGCAGCGGTGAATACTGCAAGGTGAAAACCAGAGTCAACAAATCGTTTTGTACTTTTCTGCTGCAAACTATTAGACGCCAGCCTCGTTTCACTGCCCATTAGCAGAGCAGGCAGATTCTTCCTTTATCCATACAACTATATGATATATTGAGCTTTCTATGCACAGTGGAAGGACAAGAATTCAATGGTGGGTCAGATCAAGGACAATTAAGTGTCTTTTCTTAAATATCACGAGTCCTTTCCTAAAGATCCCACTGTTGTGCACAGTGGAAATATGGGGTCCTTCAATTACATATTCTATAGCAAACTTGGCCAGCACAATATTACAAGAGTTTTCCAAAATTTATATTTATTTGTTATCACGAGCATTTCAGGGTTTTTCTTTCTTTCTTTTTAAAAAAAGAAAAAGAAATTGGAAGTGGGTTACCACTGCAAATCTATATATTGTGGTCTGATGGGGTGTTATCACTCTATATATTACAGTCTTGTGAGAGATTCATGATGTTACTAACAGCCTAGCGATACGAGAGACATGGTCGTTTTACTGCAGCACTGCTTTTGAAATGTCCAAGGTACTTAGAGGTTCAACCAGTTATAACACCTTAATTTGAACAGGGTTTTACAGTTACAGAAATATCCACGAAGAACTTGATAATAATACCATAATCATAATAGTAGCAGTAGCAGTAAGAGATCATGCATGGAGATAACATGACAAATTCAAAAAGAAAAGGGGCAAAAAAGACAGGAGAATGAAGGGTGTTGTGTATCATCCAGTCAGCAAGCAATAGGCAACCACGCGGAGCCAAAGAAGGAAGACCGCCCAATATATCAGTAGGCCGTACACACAAGAACTACCTTGTCAGCCTAGCCAAGTAAAATATATTATAATTTACTACTGCCTAAATTTGGTTTGCAAGAGGAGACCATGGACAGACATGTGAAAGATGCCAAGAGAAGTGAAGGGATGGGGCCGTGTCCTCCCCAACTTGGACCCCCCGCTTCATCAATGCCATCTTACAACTTTGTTTCTTTGCTTAAATGAGCATAAATTCAAACACTTATACAGTGTTCATGTATCTTTCTCTGGGTGCATATATAAATGTATAGAGCTTCTTTTTAGATCTTTAAGTATTATATATATATATATATATATATATATATATAGAGAGAGAGAGAGAGAGAGAGAGAGAGGAATTTGAGAGGGTAAAATGAGAGAAGGATTTCAGCTAAAAAAAAAGGATTTTACGAATACTGAAATTACGAAAGTAACATTAGAAGATTTTAAATTGGAGGAACGGAGGTAAGAAATTGGAGAGCATACGGGGATAAAAATGAAATTTAGCCTGGTAATAATAATAACGGATAGAAGTAAAGTGGGACCTGTGAAGTGAGGCTTTTGACGGCTTCTTTTGTACTTGGGGTACCACTTCCACGCGCTCCTCCTTCTTCTCCCCGTCCATCCTCTGCCACTGGCTTGGTACACGCTATGCACGTAAACATTTTCTCTTCTTCTTCTCCTTCTTCTTAACCCTGCAAAAGACATTATTACACCCTTGTTATTATGCTGACAGTTATTTCTATGCTTATCTCCTTTGTTTTTTTGCTTTATTACTGTTTTCAGAAACAATGTTGCAATGAGTGGTCATCCAATCAATTTTTATTCAATCCCTCAGAGAAAAAAAATTTAAAAAAAATTAAAAGCTGATTATCTGAGCTGATTAATGCTAGTACGTATGAACCATACACAAGGCATGGTTTTGAACGATTTAATTAGGAGCTTCCACCTTGAAATTGAACAGAAAAAATCCAACTAGTAAGTCGCAAGGAGGTATCTATTCTATTATTCTTTCCAAGAGTCAGATCACCATCACAACCATGAAGGGTAGATGTGGACAAATTGATCGGACAATAGAACATTCTTATCTCTATTTGATGATGCGTTTGCCTTCTATGGGCCCTAACTTCTTACCCTGGTATGTTACTCCAATGTGTTTCTATTTGTTTGAAGGGACGCAGATAGAAAAGCACAATCGATGCCCACAGAGAGAGAGAGAGAGAGAGAGACCATTCCAATAACAAGGAATTAGATGCCCAAAAAACCAAAGGGAATAAAGACAAAGTAATCGTTGCCCAGAAACAAATGATGGAAACTTAATCCAAATGAGCTGGACCATTATAAGCAAGAATCTAAAATACGATTTTTGTCCTCGAATTTCAAGGGAAAATGGGGCGTTTTTGGGGAAGGACAAAAGGGCTAAAGAATAAAGAGAAGCTCGGGATCGGAGAAGTAGAAAGAAAATGGAGGGATAAAATAGTGAGTCAATAATGGAAAGGGAAAACAAAATGGGGACATAGCCCCATTTGAAAGTGGTCTAATTTGATAGACTGTGATGTTCATGCTTTAATCTACAAACCCAATAAAGAACCAAAATTGTGTATGCCGAAGTTTCTGACAAACCCTTTAAAAAAGACAGTCCATTGAATCATATATATGATCTACCACTACTACCATTCGATAGTAATCCATGAAGGAAAAAAAAAACAC
>Ga0307511_10004819_pt1 | contig 13802 bp, 9 predicted proteins | sample 13_EM_MG_FD_200266 | JGI IMG/M metagenome (GOLD analysis project Ga0307511, IMG submission 200266) | Populus trichocarpa ectomycorrhiza microbial communities from riparian zone in the Pacific Northwest, United States - 13_EM | ecosystem: Host-associated > Plants > Roots > Unclassified | place...
GCCTGAGGTGTTGCTTCATAGTAATTGTTTGCGGTGAAACAACATCAGTGATAAGAAATGGTTCAGCTTTTGCGAACTCGCCTTCCACTTAATTTTTTTAATTAATTTTTTATGATTTTAGATGTAATGTTAAAATATATTTTAAAAAATAAAATAATTATTATTTTAATTTATTAAAAAATACTTTAAAAAACAACCCTTAACAGCCTTTCATGCAGCTCAATTATTGTTCTAAGCTCCAAGTAAATCAATAAACATGTTTTCAATTAGCACAAACATTTATCCTTAAAAATATTGAGTGAATTTATTATTGTTGTAATAATTATTTTTTAAAATAATTTTTATTTAAAAATACATTTGGATATATTTTTTATTTTTTATATAAAAAAACTAAATGATTAAAAAAATGAACAAGTAAATCAATGAACATGATTTCAATTAGCATCGACATTTCCCCTTAAAAATCTCGGGTGAATTTAATATTGTTGTAATAGTTATTTTTTAAAATAATTTTTATTTTAAAATACATTTAGATATCTTTTATATAAAAAACTAAATGATTTTAAAAAAATAAAATTAGCTGCGTTCCTAAATATGCTACTGGTCCACCATGTTTGTGATGTAAAATTCGACCGAATATTTACGTGATACGAGAAACAATCAACAGGTCACCGGTTGTTCGGTTTCACCGTCATCCATCCACTTGTCGAACTGGATATTGCAACAAATTCAAGCTGAAATACAAGCATCTACTAATTTGCTCCTTCCAGCGAGTATCTCCATGTTATTGTTTCGCATTTAAGTATTTCGAGATCATGTTTCGAGTCCAGCACACCGGGAAAAAAAAAGTTTTACACAGTGATGCTGGATTGGCAGTAAAACGAGTCAATATTGAGATTAATACGGTCTTTGTTTATAAGTGTATTAATAATTATTTTTTAAAGTATTTTTTAGTTAGAAATATATTAAAATAATAATATTATTTTTTTAATACTTTTTAAAATATAAAAAGAAACAGATTCAGGTGGGCATTTGTTCTGTATTTTTATCTTAACCTACTAGTTTAATAAAATCATTTAAAATTTGAATGATGTGATGTAACCATTTACAATGTTTTAAATGGTAGTACGATCATCTGGTTACTTTGAAGATGTTGTTGGAATTTGAGTGTGCTCATATGTGAATGTTTGGATTTACAAAAGAGACCGGGAAGCCATTACTTATCTGATTCTGCTCGTATCTCAAGCGAATACAAGTGAATGGGCCTCAAGCCCATTTCCAACCCATATCAGCGCCGACGTCGTTTACAACTCTACCCAAATTATTGAAACCATCGTATTCGTATCAATATCAATCCCACCGAATCCAAACTTAAAACCCCGCTGTCCTGCCCTGGCCCAGATTATCCAACAGCCGTCAACCAAACACCACCCATTAACCAAAAAGAAAAAAAAAAAGAATAAGACCAAAACGCATGTCGTTTTTCCAAAACCAATAATTGCACTTTGCTTGCTTTGGTCACTCTTTCTTTTCCATCTTCAACAATTCCCAGCGAATCTTGATTTTACTTCCACGATGGAAATGGACTCCCTCCCTAACGGCAACTCCACAATCCCAACCACAATAATCCCAACCACCACTCCGTCAACGGCTCTGTCCTCAAAACTGACGCAACTGACTGAATCTTTGAAACTAGAACACCAGTTCTTGCGGGTTCCTTTCGAACACTACAAGAAAACGATCCGTACCAACCACCGCGCCGTAGAAAAGGAAGTCTCTTCCGTTATCTCCGTCGTTAATGACGCCGCTGACTCTGACATCTCCAACGACGATGCCGTTCAGCATCTCACTTCTCTCGTTTCCAGATTGCAAGGTCTTAAAAGAAAGGTATACTGATTAAAAAAAAATGAAAGTGACCCCGTCGATGTCGTTTAGTTAAATTTTTAGTTAATTGTGGTTCTTTTTTGTTAATTTTAGTTTAATTTAATAATGATTAGAGATGAGTATAACTAGTTCAAGAAAATGTTGTTTTGCAAGGATTTAGTAGATTTTTTTTACTTGATTTTTACTATATATTTTTTTTTAATTTATTGTGATTTAATAAATAGAGAAATTGATTGACTTTTCATTGATCGAATTATGAAGTGAAATATTTTGTCAGTTGATTAATTATTGGTGTTTTCGAGTGACATATAATGATGTGATGGGTGAATTTCTGTTTTTTTTTTTTTTTTTTTGGATTTAGCTATAGTGATTTTTGTGTGTACATACTTTGATACATTTATTTAGTTGGAAGAGGGAAGCCGGACAGAGAACTTACAAGCGCAGAGGTGTCGTGCACGGATCGATCATTTAGAATCAGCTGATGCGGAGAATCTATCAGAGTGGAATAACATGCGGATGAAGCGGATTCTTGTGGATTATATGCTACGAATGTCGTATTACGATACTGGATTGAAGCTAGCTGAAAGCAGCGATATGCTGGTAATTTATAATTGTGGATGTGACTTCTATGCTGCGGCATATCTGGTAACTCTGCTGCATGCTCTGATAATTTGGTGAATTCAATGCCAGGATCTTGTTGACATTGATGTATTTTTGGAGTCGAAAAGGGTTATTGATGCTCTTCAAAAAAGGGAGGTTGCTCCTGCTTTAGCATGGTGTGCTGATAACAAAACAAGGTTGAAGAAGTCAAAGGTAATTGCTAATCATTTTTGAATGCCGACTCTCGGATAGAGGCTAAAAAAATTTGCCCTTGTTGTTATCTCAGTTGCTGGATCTGCTTCTTTTAGGTGTGTGTGCTCAGCAAGAATTAGATCTATGAATTAAAATAGAAATCCTATATCCTCAGTATATTCATTAATCCTAGCATACTTGGAGATAAAATCTAAGAATTGAAGTATCTAAGTATATTCATGACTAAGTTGTGGACATGCTGTATATTCATTAATCCTAGCATACTTAGAGATAAATATAATAATTAATGTATGTAAGTATATTCATGACTAAGTTGCGGTCTCTGCTGTACTTATTTTAGGAATTGCCACTAACTGAAACATTTGCAAACAGTGCATGAAATTCTGATCCTGGAATGAATGTTACCGAGTTCTATATTATTAAACAAATGAGTGTGTTTGATTGGCAATTGATACTGGAAAAGATGTTAAATGGTCTTGGATTGAATTCTTGATTACTACCTAATCTTTTCTATTCCTTCTGTTGTAAATATTTTATGGATTGGGGATTTGATTTTGACAAGAACTGAAATGTTCTATAACTGCAGAAAAACATATTTCTTTTTCCTGGGGATTATTTGTGTGATTTGTCATACCTTGATCTTTAAACTCATGTTAAAATGTGCATTTGCATCGCAGTGAAGGTACCCCCTATCTGACAATGCTTCTTCAATTATTTTGATGTTACTAAATACTTCTAAATCAATGTTGATAGTTTCTTTGCAAAATTGGACCGCAACTACTTAAGATTCTAAAAAATTTGGTGGAGTGCTTTTAATGCCCACTGCTTTTTTGAATGACAGAGCAAATTTGAGTTCCAGTTGAGACTTCAAGAATATGTAGAGTTAGTACGAGCAGAAGACCACCTGCGTGCCATTACATATGCTCGGAAGTATCTCGCACCATGGGCAGCAACGCATATGAAAGAAATGCAGCGGGTCTTTGCAATAGTGGCTTTTAAGAGCAATCCTGAATGTGCTGTATATAAGGTAACCTGGTTTCAGTGAATAAAGGCCATGTTTTTACTGCAAATGACACCATTCTTCATGACTTTGGTATACAAAATGTTACATTGACTGCATGTGGAAGTATTTAGTTTAGTGGTTTGGTTAGGATGAATTTCAATTCAGCCCAAAATCTTTTGATTTTTGCAAAGTTGGAAGATCTATCAACAATGGAAATGACCAAAATGAGATCTGCAGTACACCCAGAACAAGCTGCACCAAAACCAAACTTGAGATAAGATACTCAGAATTTTTCATTTTAAAACATCCATGAATATTACAGTAGGGAAATCTAAAGTTACCTGGATTTGTACTCTGTTTATTCAGGCCCCTCTCTGGAATGAAACGTTTTGGACTTCAAGTGAATGTAAACTTAGTTTCTGCTTCAAAAAAAACCTGTCCTGTTCATTTCCTCAATTGCTTTCTAGTATTCTAGTTTGATTCTATCCATTGTTGCTTGTGTTTTCTATATACATTCATTTATGCACTGGTAGGAAAAAAACTCAGTTTGGATATTTTAATGGCTGTGTGTGATTCAGTGATAGACCTGGAAATACCTGTTAGAGAATTTTACATCTGTGGCTCTTCTTTTACACATTATCTTGTGTCCAGATATATCTCCCCTATGGTAGATTCATCTAACAGATTGTGGAAATGAAATTGCTATGCTTGTTTCTATTGCTCCTTTCTTCCTTGACAGGTTAATGGGAGAAACTGATTGATACCTGGTGTTTTGCTTTCAGGTTTTTTTCGAACCAAAGCAATGGGACTACTTGGTAGAACAATTTAAACAGGAATTCTGCAGGTTATATGGCATGACTCTAGAGCCGTTGCTGAATATATTTCTACAGGCAGGGTTATCCGCCCTGAAAACTCCGTATCCATTATTAATTGACTTGTTGCTAGCATGCAACTGCTCCTCGACCCACCCACACACACGCGTGTGCACACATGCATGCACCCTGTCTTGTTTGATACATTATAAATTATGGTGGCAAAGTGCTTCAAACAACAAAAAGTTAGAGAAGATGAGTTTATCCCTTGCCAGTCTCATTCAATACGTTATATTTTGTGCTAGCAAAGCTCTTAAAAAACTAAGAAAATGAGGTTTTGAGTTTAAGCTGGACTAATCTCGAGCCTATAAATGATACAGTGATATAACAGTTTTCACATCATGACTTGTATCTCCCTCACAGACGATGAGGCAGCATTCTGTACTGGAGTTATTGCTTGATATGTTATCCAAGTGTTTGTTGTTTGCCTTGACCCTTTTTAGCTACTGTTATGAAGATGATTGCACCAAGGAAGATCCACTGTCACAGGAGAGCTTCAGGAAGTTGGCATTGCCATTACCGTACTCAAAGCAGCACCACTCAAAGCTTGTTTGCTACATAACTAAAGAACTAATGGACACAGAGAACCCACCCCAAGTCTTGCCTAACGGCTATGTTTACAGCACTAAGGTTCAATTTTTGCATGTGGTATAAAGATACCTCTTGATCACATTGCTGCACCAGTCTGATTAGTTTGACGTCTTTGTTACTTTTGCAGGCACTTGAAGAAATGGCCAAGAGAAATGATGGTAAAATAACCTGTCCAAGGACAGGTTTAGTCTGCAACTATTCGGAGGTGGTGAAGGCATTTATATCATAAATTTGCATCTTGAAGCAAACTGCGTAATTCAAGGGAAAATATCCTCTGCGTTGGGCTCTGAAATGATGAGGAGTTCTAGCATCTTCTTTGAATACTAGCAACAGGATGCGATGTTCATTAAACGCTCAAATAACTCGGGGCAGTTTCTCACGCGCCTTGATCTGATGATACCTTTGTTGGAGACTTCCCACTTGTATATATGCTGAAAGAATCTTCCTTTTTCTTTTTTGTTAAATCTGGCGTTGACCGCTTGTTTCTTAGCAGTTCACGATTGACTAAAGTTGATTTGCAATTGCGAATTTGATCATATCCAGTCATCTACGCTTTGCGTTTTCTCCATGTTGCTTGGATCCAGAATGTAGCCAGTTCCTATGAATTAAAATGTACCATTTAAACCTGCCTGCAAGCATGTGGTCACATCCTTGCGAAGAAAGCAAACTGTATCTTTTTCTCTCGAGCAATCAATTTCGCTAAACTGTAGCACAAGGGATTCTCCCCTCATTACATGGAGGCTCAGGTTTGAAATTGTACATGGAACTATAGGCAATCTAGGGAGAGCAACTATAGATGTGTTGGGACTGTTGCTCCCAAAGTTGGTTAAGCCCACCGAGCAGGTTATCATTCGTGATCTTTACTTGTATCTTGAGTTTATTTCGACAAAATCTTTATAATGATACTGGTAATGTTATTATCTGCTTTTAAGATATTTTTCTTCTTCTTTTTTTCAATCCTCACTCATTATAATTTTTTACATGCCACTTGACAATTTTCAAAAGAGGTGAACACTAAAAACTACATATTTTTTTGAAATATATATAACTAAAGAACTCAGATTGTGTACAGGCGTACATAGAGGTGAATGCCTGATCACCTGCGGTGACTGGCTTGCCAGATATGAGCAAGGGGCGTGGGGCATTTAACCCTTCGAATATCCATGTTATTCAGGTTTTGATGTAGTTGGGGCCACCTCTGGTCCCTTTCCATATCCATACGGTAAAAAGAATAAAAGAAGGTGGTATATGCCGTTCAGGTCTTCAATTAAAAAAAGGCCCAAGTTCCACCTGTCATCAAGTTACCGGTGGCCTACAGCACATAACAAATTGTTTGGAAACAATAATAATTCTGTATTCTGATAACTAACACATAATTACACACACAAAAAAGAAAGAACGAAAGAAAAGGGTGAATGCAGGATGCTTCGGCTTCAAATATCGTAATAAATGGGCAGCACTAACGAAATCCTGTGATTGCTATGGACACAACAGCATTACCTTAGCTGTAGTACAAGTCGATTCTAAATTTTACTGGCATCCTACGTTGCAAAAAACCGATGTACTTTGCACTATCTTCATTGCAATCGGGATTTCCGGCATAACGCTGCAGGTTTGTAAACACCCAGGAAGGGCACTTCTACGTCAGTCTAGCTTTAAAAACTGGTTTCTTTCTGAATTTCCTTCTTGCAGTTCTGAATGAATTTACATGTACCAGGATGTGACGAAGAAAATGAACATTCTGCTCTTATTTACTTGTTCATTCCCGAATATTCCCACAGGCACTGGCATCATCATTGGTAGTGGAATGCTGTAACAAGGTAGCACAGTAATTATTCAGCCATGTGTATGCAGATTCAAGGACACGAAGCTCACCAGTGAGGAGATCTAGAGCCATCTGCCTTCGAAGAGCAAATCTTTTGCACACAGAAGCAGCAACAGGTTCCAATGACTGTACAGTGCATGAAAAGGCTTAAAACAAATGAAAAAAGCCCGTAAAGGAAAAAAAATTGTTCCAGATACCATAACAAGCAAGTAATGGCTGAAAATGTAAAAGGGGATACGAATGGAGGGGCATAACGAATTGATGAAGGAATAGCTGTGCAAATAACATGCAACATGAGATTACTGTCCACTTACCAACCAAATATCTATCATGTATTTTTTTTATTAACATGTTAGGAAACAGTCAATATCCTGGCAACTTGTATTAAGAACCAATTGCCATGGGAGCTGAGCCGACAAAAACCGATGCTTCACCCATTTGAAAACTTCAATACCTGCTCTTGACTCTTTACAGTAAAATTAAACCTGCAGCTCCAATCAATCAATGAGGGGAAGATAAGCATGTTCACCTTCATAGATACATTATATTCCTCAATAAGTTGACTGATTCTTGACAACAGGATCTCATGTGCTTGGATCTCCCTGCTGCTATTTTTTAAAGGGCGTCGAGCTAAACGACCATCATTTTGTGCAGCTTCCATGGCCAAATCAATTAAATCTGAAGAGCAATTATAAATCAGGAAATATTTTCAAGACTAGTGTGGCCCTACTTACAGGTCCTGAGACATGGATTTCATACAAAGTAAAAGAATGCGATCTGAGGCACACCTTGAGAAGAGTTGCAACAAAGAACACGAGCAAATGCACGTAGTGATTGTGGCAGACCTTTTCCTTTGCCTCTAGCGGACCTCACTTCCCTGTGATGAAATCAACAAAAACAATCATCATGTCACATCAACACAGGCACTAATGCCAGTGCAGACATAAGGTTACATTAGCTAACATTCATTGCCCACATTGGTTATAATCATAAGAAACATTAGCTGACACTTCTAAATGCTAAAGGAAGAACTGAATTACTAAAGCTCAGAAGAAATTGGGCTGTGATCATAAAATAATGTCTAAAGTGAAGCAAACACTTCAGCAGGGTCCGCCAAAAGCATCACTATTACTCATATTCAAGATTGGCTTCTTATTCTATGTTTTATTTTTATCAAAACAAGTTCAAGATAGCACAATTACTATACCAACCCAAAATACTGACTTGATTATGAAAGAATCCCCAGAAAACTTGAAGTCATTAGCATATCTTGTGGTTGGTAAATGATGCCTTCGTAAAATATCCAACTTCATTTCACCTAGAAAATCATGATTGGGCACGTCAATGTGAATCTGGACCTGAGAATACAAACAACATTTGTAAGAGATAGGTCCACAATTTGGAACATAGAAAAACAGGCAGTAATAAAATATGACATAAAAAATAGTTTTGGGCATCAGGCAGTAATAAAGAATCAGTTCAAGTACAAGGAAATACTAATTAAGAGAATCCAAAAGAGACAACAGGAATGACAGTGTTTCTGCTCAATAGAATAATTTATGGTTGATAACATTGACAAGCAAGATAGTAGTAAGCAAAACTATTCCTATGACAAAGTGCCATTAGACACCTTCGCAGCTTTAAATTCAAGACTAACCTGGTCATGGATGTTGTGTGGAACTATAAATCCGAATTCCAACAGCAAGGTAGCATTTGAAAATTTTCCATATCTGATCAGCACCTACACAGGTGTTTCAGATGATCTAAATTCTCAGCTCAAGGGTGATGGAAGATGAAAAGTACAGGCTTATGGCCCCCAAAAGAACCAGAAATGCATTCATAAGAAGCATGTGTGACACACCAAAACCATATGGAATCAACACTATGGTACTACAACTATTAAGAACAGCAATAACAATGCATAAGTCTTGTGACTATAAGAATTAACAGTATTTTGCAACTATTGCAAAAGGAACACTTTTTTTTTTGTGATTACCTTTATTGCTAATCATTTGATAACAGTTTTCTTCCGTGGAAATGGCAAGATGGCAGAAAATTGTTAGCAAAACTTTGAATCAGAAATACTAGTCCCGCGTTGCTCAGTTTTCTAATTAGAAAATCTAAGACTACTTTCAACAGGAAAATATAATTATTGTTAAAGAAAAGAAACTGTTTCAGTATCTGACCTCTTCATGAGTAGCAAAATTACGATCAGCAATGACCTGCATGCATGGATTTAAATAATTAAATTAGAAATGAAAACATGTGCAGAATACATAAATGATAAATATAATCTCCAACAAACAATAAATAAAATCTCCTATAGGGCATTGTTCTTTGAGATCAATAGAAGCCAAAACAATACATCGTAGAGGGTCCCTTTGTGATTCAAACTTTGTAGTACTCTGAGACAGTTTTTTTCAACCATCATTTCTTGAATAACAACAGGAGATTTTGTGAAACGACAGAAGATTAAAAAAAAAAAAAAAGATTCCCACTTTGCTGTAGTATTAAACTCTTATACAGAAAAAGAAAAGGAAAGTGTATACCTCTGAGACCTGTTTGTCTTCATCATTTAATACGAATGCTTCAGAAACCCCATCGTGGTTTGAAAAGTCTGCAAATGGAATCTATGGAATAACCAAACAATTCAAATAAAACACTATACAAATAAAGGATACACCACAAGCAAATATAAAATATGTTCTACAAAATAAATGATGTCATTATAACGGCAATACCAGGGATACCCCCCTTGTGCTTCCCCATGCTCGAGATCTAACTGTCACATGCATAAGAAAGTTGACATAAGAATTTGAAAGAATACAGACATAGAAAATTACAGCTAAAATCAGAGAAGGAAATATAATTCAGAAGCTTCATAAGTATTTTGAAATCATAGTTGATCAGTACAGTAGCATAGTACCATGTAACTCTTTACCTAGAGCCCATCCTTCCATTTTGGTTATGACAGACTGACTCATAAAAATTAATTACATATAGATGAAGCGTTTCTCAGAATAATCCAGTAATCACAAAAGTGGCCAAACAATATACCTTTCTCTCTTCAAAATACGGGCATTCATGAAGGAAAACAAATCATGGATAGCAATTACTTCTGCAGAAATCGCTCACCTAAAGCATATGCATGCATGAAATCCTCAAGTGTGATACCATCTAAAATTTCTGGGGAGTGATCGAGAGCCTGAAAGCATACGAAATTTAATCACAATCACAACACTCAATGTAAGCAGAGCTGACAATCACGTGTATATTGAGTGAACAAAAATCAAGGTTAACTTTGCAACTATCAATCCCTCATCAGTTACCAGCATATACTTTACAAAGTTTGATGTTTCCAAAAGTTAGATAAATCTGAATTGTTAAATGGATGTTAAATTTGTTGAAAAATATGTGATACTGCTGCATATCTCTAACCCGACCAAACAGATCAATATGTGCTCTTGAGCCCAATTTTTTCACACAAACAAGAGTAGCAATGGATGACACCATGATCCTCTCTCTATCTATCTACATCCCTTTATGTTTAGCTCCCTGAAATTGTGTCCTACCTTCCTATATTAGAGATTTTTTGTAAACCACCTCTCAAAATTAAGAGGAACACAACCATCCCACTTCGTCCCACAGCATTTCAAGTGAAGAGCAAGAAAGACATGATGAATCAGCAAAATTGTACTGCAACATTATCTAGACATATTTTTCTTCAAAACTCTTGATTACAACTTCATATGAGCTTATAGATTCTCTGGAGAGAAACAAAACAAACTTACTGATTTAATTTTCAAGAAATCCTTTTCGATTTGATATTTTTCTTTGATTGTTTCTTGGTATACTGTGCTTTGATGAATCATGTCCAACTCACTTTTGCTCCAAAATATCTGTAAAAATTCAAGCAACAAGAGAGGCGAGTTTCTGGAGAAATTCAAACAATAAGAGAGACATAACTCTTGCAATATCTTGTTCTTCAGGAATTATATATTTTTATTAGACTCATGTCCTTCGAGAACCGATGATCCTAGTAATGAAAAAATGCAAAAAGTGATAGTGCAAACCGTGCTATGCATTTCTCTAGGCCAAGGTAGGCAGCTGATATAAGGGGCCCACTCCGATTCCTGCAGGAAATATAAATATAGGCCATCAATTTCTTTATATTTCCTTGAATTTAAGCATACAAATCAGAAATAGCAATGTCAATCAATGCACAACTATGCAACTACAAGAAATTGTTCCTTCAGCCTACTTTTTATCAGATGAATAAAATAACATAATTGAGTTTACCTGCCCTCTTTTCTGCTCAATCAAAATGACAATAGCAAGCTTTGCAACATTGCCAACTTCATTGTCTAACAAAGATGCAACTTTCGGAAGTAGATTATCTGGTGCTATTTGCTGAGAAATCAAGTAAGAAAATATTGGCCAACCTTTTAGAAAAAGGGTAAGAAAATTGCTAACCGCTATAGCAGCAGTACTATGTGTCAAGAGGGATACCACGTTGTATGGGACTCTCATTATGCATTCTCCAGTTTGTATGCTTTTAGAAGCAAACAGTGACCTGTATGCCAAAACATGCATCATTAATTTTTTTACTTTTGAAAGAAATTTGACAAGGCTGGTGACAAAAGAGAGTATCCATCCCTCCATGTGTTTTAGTGATAGAGTATATTTTTCATCAACAGTTGCAGCTGCTATATTGTAGTAAAGGCCTTCCAATACTTAAGCTATTTCCTCATTACTGATGAGGTGCAGGAAACCCAGTTGATTGCTGAAAATAATAAGACCTTTGAATACTATAAATATTCTCCTTCAAGTGAGTGAGCTATTTGAGAGACAAACAAAGACACGCATATAAGAGATGCCTGGCACAAGCTAAGGTGATAAGGCACTCTATTTGCTAAAAATAGGATGTGCGTGCAGTTGAACTCTATTGATGTTCACTCCAGGATGGGGCAAAAGAGTGCAGGATATGCCTTCAGTTTTTCAGTTTACTCTTACCTCATGCAGCCACAGAATTGCTCAAACTTAACAAGTTGACCAAGCAAGAAATAGTCAGTCCTTCCAAAGTAATATGTAATAGACTATCTTTGATCAACTGGTCCCAATCCCAGATTCAGAATAAGAATCAAAACCCAATTGACAAACTAGCAAGTTCTGCACAGGAATGTGTATTTGCATTACAATGGCCAAGTAATTAGTTGGAACCACTTTCAGATAGTATAACCAAATTTACATGTTGATCGAGGTCAATGATATCATTAATTTCTCCCAGATCCAGCAAACACATCTTGAGCATTTGATATGAAACTTTTCATGTGGTAAAAGAAACAAGAAGCTTTGATTTCATCAGTCAAACAGGAGCACAAAGACAGGTTGACTTGAGGCCTTAAAGGATGAGCTCATTTCACAAACTGTCACATTTTATGCAACAGAATTCGGTCCAAGGTGTTGCACACCTTATAAAAATTAAGGAGTGCTTCACACATCCAAGCGCCAAGAGATTCCCCTGTTTTTCATCCTGCTGAGATACACGGTTTCCAATTTCAATTTCAAAATGCCATGCAATATTGTTTATCACTAAAAGCACCCCATCATAAGAGAGCTGTAAGCACTTTTTGAAAAAGCATTTGTTATATGATTCCATGGAGCACTGCACAACAACAACAAGCACCAAAAATTCCTCCAACCGCACCTCAACAACGATCAACTAGCTGCAGAATTCTCCATCACGATCATCGAAAGTCAAACTTATGTCTATTGCATACACCACTCTATTCGCACAATGTCTTTCGAATAGATTCTATTCTATTCGATTCGATTCGATTCAATCGGAAACGGTACAAATTCCGGCTATTGTTATACCGAGGTAAAAAATTATTGAAATTGGCCAAACACCATCTCAATATCAAATAACTGACCCTAATCCACACGAGCACCGATAAAAGGCAATAATTAAATCTTCGATTTATCATCAATCAAGTATTTCATGGTAAAATTAGCCAATTAAGAAAATACGGGCACGATAATAACCTGCCGTACGCGGATTTGCCAACGTAAAGCTTTGAAGAAATTTCGACTCCAGCTTTCCTTTCCAACCACGGCAAAAAATCAACGCATTCCTCGTCTAGATGATTTAACAGTACCTAGCGGGAAAAAGTATCGAATAATTATTAATCGTTAAACAAAACCTACTTTAAAAAATCTGTGTTTTTTTAAAACCTCTGGAGCGGGAGAGGAGGAGAAATTTAGTTTCTTGGAGAAGCGATGAGCGGTGGTGAATAGCTGAAGAAGAGACCGCCGTGGATTTATGAAGCGAGAGCGTGATAGCATTTGCGGATATTTAGAGAAGAAAACGCACGCAAGCATCCTGCTATTTTTGGTACCGTTGGCTGTGGTGAAGCTGGTGTTTGAACTTTGAACATCGAAGGAAGGGTGATGGTTCGAGGTGTGGCCGAGGTGTGGCCGAGGGCAAGGCCCGGTCCAATTTAGCACAGTGTTTCTGTTGCGCGGGTGTGGTTTGTGGCAAGCCCGCCTCATTCTCTCATGCTTGTGCAGGTGAGGTTTTAGTACGTGTTTTGATTTGAGATTGTAGTATCGTGATAGTTTGAAGTATTTTATATTTAAAAATATATTAAAATAATATTTTTTTAATTTTAAAAAATTATTTTTGAGATTAGTATATCAAAATAATTTAAAAATTAAAAAAAATTAAAATTTAAAACAAATACAGTTTAAACTGTGTTTTTAAATAAACTTTTAATATGTGTATGATATTCTCAAGTGAATATTTTTTTATTTT
>Ga0307511_10004820_pt1 | contig 13801 bp, 7 predicted proteins | sample 13_EM_MG_FD_200266 | JGI IMG/M metagenome (GOLD analysis project Ga0307511, IMG submission 200266) | Populus trichocarpa ectomycorrhiza microbial communities from riparian zone in the Pacific Northwest, United States - 13_EM | ecosystem: Host-associated > Plants > Roots > Unclassified | place...
TTTTTGATCATTTTTTGAGCGCCCTGACATCCTCTTTTCACTGTTATATTTTTTGATAATATTTTTTATTTTTTTGTATTTTTTTGAAGAGAGAAAAAAATATGAATTGGGGAATAACCCAAAAATAGTTTATGACAAATGAGATTTCATTCGTACCAGAATTTCATATGACATTGATTAGTTATCCGAGTTTGAATAGCTAATGGTATCAATAGGGTTCCATTACTACTGACATTCCTTAAATTGATTAGTCGATCTTGAGTAATTGGGTGACTAATGATGTTAGTAAAGATTTCTAACATCGGCATAGTTACTCCTGGTTGAGGGAAAAAGATAAGTTGATTAACTATTCTGGTTCGAGAATAGTTAATGATATAAATAGGTCATATTGGTATCGGCAACCATTTCTAGTGTGATTAGCTACTCCAGGTAAGGAGACCAATGATGTCAAGGGTTCTTGACATCAGCAATTTTGATGGTAAACCAAATATAGATAAGAATTGATTAACTATTTCGAGGTAGGAATAGTTAATTATATCAATCGATTGTATTGATATCAACACTTGGATAGAATTGATTAGTCTAACATGATATTAGGAGACTAATGATGCTAATGAGATTCATTAATATCGGCAATCACCTTTTGGAAAATAAAAGAGAAAGTATTGATGAGTTATTCCGAAAGAATGAGATAAGTTAATGATACTAAAAGAGAAATATCTTAGTATCAAGAGTGAGAATTGATTCATAAAGAGATGATGTTCGAAAACATTGAGTTGTGTAAAGATTTCCAAGATGAAATTATTCTAATTGGATAGGATATTAGATGAATATTGGTAAAGATGGAAAATATATGTTGTAAAAGAGGTTTACGCCTAATTTTATGTATCAAAAGAAATTCCGTGGAAATTATTACCTGTCATTGTTATTATTTGTTATTATATTTTTATATTTATATGTACATGTTAATTTCTATTTTCATGTTCATCTGGGTCGTGTCAGGAGTGATCTTAGTTTAGTTACCTTTTGCTTTCAACCATGTAATTATTTGTAAATTAAGAGACTTATCTCCTAAAACTTGAAATGTAATATTAAATACCTATTTAACCATGCATGTTTATAGTTGAAATCGAATCCTTCACTTGAATTACATTATATGATGTTATTATGTAAGATATAGTTTATATGATGATATTATATAACAATTAAATTATACATTGTTATTTTGTGAACTTGAATTGTATGATGTTATTGAATAAGACATGTTGTGTTGATGATGATGATGAGTTGGGTTAAGATCTAGGATGATTGGATCGGGTTGTGAAATGAAATTGAAAGTGTAATATGATTTTGTCAATAACTTGGGTGGGACCTCCCAGTATAGGGGAGACTCCGCCAAAATTTTAGTAGAAATTTCGGTGGAACCTGTATAAAAAAACAAAAACAATTTACTGAAAATTTCCAATGTATCACAAAAAAACGATGTAGAAAATCAAGGTTGTTACAGCCATGCCCAAGGTAATGTAGGCCTGGCAAACATGCGAGACCCAAAGCAATTGGACTTGGCAGTCAGTCATGTCAAGATAACGTGGGTCTGACAAATATACGAGACCTAAGGCACTTAGACTTGGCAATCCGCCAAGTCCGATGCACTTGTACTTGGTAGTCAGCCAAGTCCAAGATAATGTGGGTCTAATAAAGATGCTAGACCTAAGACATTTGGACTTGGCAGTTAGCCAAGTCCAAGGTAACGACCATCCTCCCTTGGCATATCCATGGAAATGACCATCCTCCCTTGGGTCTAACCTCGGAGAAGAACTCAACTTCTATAGGCTTAGATACATTTAATGTCTTAAACTCTAATCTCCCTACACATTTTTAGGTGTATAAAAGTCCTCTAAGGACCCATCATATTCCCATCAAATATTAATACATATGTAAGAGATATTTATCCATTATTAAATGCTATTAGACTAATTACATTGTAGGCCCTCCTCTTTACAAAAGAACAAGTCTCATGGGCTATAAATACACCATGAGACCTTTAGAACAAAGGTTCGCAATCTTCATTCTCTATTGCATATATATTTTCAGAGCATCTCTCTTTAAAATATTCTTGTATTTTTCTCTCTAAAAATTTTTTTATTTAAGCATTGGAGAGTCCTCACCTCCACCAAATAAAATATTTTGCAGGTACTAGCCACAAGTTACTATCAACTACCTTAGCTAGGGAGAAGGAAGAAGATTGCTAAGATCAATTGATTAACCGATTGTCCAACCCGGGAGCCTTATTCCTAGGCTAGTTGGATTTTTGGGACATTATCAGTGGCGCCGTCTATAAGAAACTAATAAAAAAGCCATCATTTTCTTCTTACAACTTGTTTTTGGCATTTTCAAGGCATTCCATAGCACACAACCAATGCCCATCTGGGCTAAGACGCGAGACAAATCAACTTGTTGTCGCATACACTCCTACCCAACAAGAGATTCTACAACTCACTAGTCAGTGAAACTCCTCACCCAGGCTGTGTTGACAACCCGAGAGAAAAATCAAACCTTGCCACCCCTGCAAATCTTAACACCCCTAACAACAAACAATACCTTACCTCCAGGTCCACCAGTTACACCAGGAGCTCGTAGATGATTACACTATTTAGAGGAGACTAAACAAAATAACATTCATGAAAGTTCCTCAAGGGATCACTCCTGCCATTATCATACCCATGCATAGAGTAAATACTTTGAACGTACTCCCCTAGTTACTATATGATGGACACCGATCACCGTAACCATCGTTCTACGCCAAACCCTCTAGGCCCAAGAGCCCAAAAGACAAAGAGCTAAGAGACAGTCTGTACATATCCACGCCTAAAGGAATGAACATACCCAGGAGATGTTTATAATCCCCATTAGTGGAGGGTTTCTCCCTTTTCTAAATACATATTGAACACTCAACTCCCTGAGGATTATATGAGTCTGGACAACTATAATGGCTTGGCCGACCCAAGGGAACATGTGCAAAATATACCCAGTAGCTTGGATTGAATCATCTAAGACCATGACTCAATGTGCAAGATATTCCCCACAACCTTCAAAGGATTTACACATGCTTGGTATAACAACATAGAACCAAACTCTATTGAAGGTTTCAGTGACCTATATGCCAAACTAGTTACATGCTTTAGCACCAACATACCCACTAGAAAAACCTTTATAAAGCTTTTCAGTTGGGCCCAACAAGAGGGTGAGTCTACATGGGTATATTTGAGGAGATTCAACGTGAAGATGCTCAAAATGGAAGAATTGATTGAGCCAGTAGCCTTAGAAGCCTTAATAAGAGGAGAAAGGGAACATGTCCTTTAGAGAAAACTTTATGTTTTACCAGATAAAAGCCTGTCCAAAGTAAAACAATTCATGGAAAAATCATGTACGGTTTGAATAGGCCAATTTACTTTAAAATGGACCTCCTTGTTTTTACAAGGACAACCAACATCAATGATTTTCCAAGTGAAGTAATCAGGGTACCTGAAGCCAACATCTTAGTGCAACCTCCATGATGTGTTTCCTCCTAAGAGCCTCTCCTATACATATCACTTAAATCACCTCAGGATGTATAATCCTTGATAACATTGTAAGTTTCTTAAATAAAAATGCTTATTCAAAATGACTTTTCATTTTCTCTAGGTGATCCCTAAGGGCGGTGGCCCCACCAATCTCCAATGAATGAACATGGTCTCCCTAGTGTTATATGCACCACTCTTCAAGGGATAAATGTGGTTGTCACAACCTATTTTTGGGCTATTCCTTCAAATTTTTACCCTTTTCAAAATAAAAATAAAATAATAATAGCAAGGAGATTGGCGACGTCGAAAAAGCTGGCTAAGAAAGGATTTCAAATGTAAAAAAATCAAGCTACAATTTTGGATAGAATCGAGAGTATAATTGTACCTCATTATACCCAAAACTAAAGAGACAATACATATTCAAGGTTAAATTAAATCATTATTGAACAAATCTGCATAAAAATTAAACCTAAGAACATAATTAGATTTTTAATAGGCCAATTTGATTTAATCATAGGCCAAATTAAAATTAATTATGTTTAAGAATTAATTTGGGTCCAATTGAAGGATTTAATTAGGTATAAGGACTTAATTATACTTTAAATGAGTCAGATTAATTTTATCAGGGGCTTAATTGGTGAAAAATTAAGTTTGAGAGCCCAATTTGGGCTTAATTGAGAAGAATAGAATTTTAGGAGAACAAACTTAATTTTTACAAAGTTAATTGGTTCAAATCAGTGGTAAAATCACAAGAAAATCAAAGTTTTTGGGTCAATTAGGGGTTAGATTGAAGAAATTCACAGTCAATGACCATTTTGCAAAAGGCACCGACCTATGGGGACTCAATTGATTGAAATCAAGGGTGAAATTAAAGAAAATTGAAAGTTTAATGGTCAATTAAGGGTAAATTGCATAAATTCAATACCAATGACTAATGTGAAAAAAACACTAAAATCCAGGGTTGACATTCAAGTTCGGCAAGGGCAAAATTGCATAAAATTGGAAGTTTAGGATCAATTCGGGGTGCAATTAAAAGAAATTAAAAGCTTGAGGACCAAATTGAACTTTGACCAAATCCCTAAATTAAAACCTTAAAAGCCAAAACAATATCGTTTCATTTAAATGAAACAATGGGTTCTGACCAAAATGGTGTTGTTTTTTACTCAAAAGGTTAAAAAAAAAAAAGACAGACTAGACGACGCGTCGTCTGGTACTGTTCATCTTCTTCATCAATTTTTCACCCAAAAGTTGATCGGGTGGTCACCTTTTCAAGGTATTTAATGCTTCATTTCTTAACCAAATTTGACAAAAATTGCATGAAAATGATGAACTAACACTTGACCATACCATGAAGTTAAGAAAAAATCATCTCTCTTCCCAATTTTTCTTTCTCCCCTCTCGACCACCACTTTGGCCTCTTCCTCCACCACGCGTCAATCGTCGTTTCCGCCACCAACCATGCTCTGGTCTTCCCTGCAACACCAAGAACGACTCCAGCAACCGTTTGCCTCCGGCCAAGAAAGGAGGCAGACCCATCGTCACTCGATGCCTCGCGCGCACACCCCATTTTAGGATGACAACTCCACTGGGGAACACCTTGTCTTGTTGGAATAAGCTTTGCTTGTTTGATTGTTTGCATGTTTGTTTTGGTCTGTTTAATTTTAGCTCGTATGTTTACTACTTTAGCATGCATTTTTATACTGCTCATGCATAAGTACATTGGATACTGATTAATGTCTTTATACATTTTAATTTTTGCGAATAAACCTATTTTTAGGTTGGGTGAGGAGTAGAGGTCTGCCTCATGATTTTTAGTCGGGGTTCAGATTCGTGAAACATCTAATTATAAACTGAGTATTTACTCAGTAATGACAGTCACACCGTATCCCAACCATTCCTTATAAACCTCTATACTGCCTTCACGAAAAGTAATCACTAAACATATTATAGATACCTTTTACTTGTAGTGGCTGCTCTCAAGAATTGAAGGGGCAATGTTGTGGTCGGGAGCCCAGAGCAATTGCCCCTTTCTTTTTACTATAAACATAATAATTTAAGAAAAAGGGAATATGTAGCACAAGGAGCAGAGATAGCATAGCTTGATTAATCACACGCTAATCTAGAAAGCGAAGCACTTGTGACCTTACAAACTTTTAACCTGATGGTATTACTTTCATCATTGGAACATTTACAAGAAAAAGAAATCAAAGTAGAGACTATCCTGATCTCTGATTTAGCAAATTCCTCTTCGTACAGCTGCTTATCAATAAAATAGAACGTCTTTGCTGAACTTAACCTGTTCACTCAATTTCTGGTGCAAACACAGTGTTAGGATTGGCGTCTTGTACCTATTTGTGTCCTTGGAATGTGCATACGCACATACGTGAAGCTTTCATATTATGGAATGATTGTTTTCACTTGATGTGTCATGGTTATATCTTTCATCCTTTGATTTAACACAACATCTTCCCCGTTTCCTTCCCTTTTCTCCAGCACAATGAATGAGCTTGTAGACAAATTCAACACTGCCTATGACAGGCACAGTCGAAGGGGTGGACGAACAGCTACTCGCTCTCTTGTGGCCGTTTTTAACCATTTAAGAATTGAGTGGTGCCGTTTTGTTTTGATGTGCTTAGCACGTAGAAACTTAGGAATTATATTTAGCAGAAAATGAAACATTCTGAAAAAAGAAAAGAATATAAATCAATCAGACTATTCTTTGCATCTCATTTCTATTTGGCTTCCGCGTTTAATTAGTCTTGGGCGTAGAAAGATGTGGTTTCCAAGAGCCCTGTGTACATGTATATAATTTGTTGATCAAAGCAATGATGCTCACCTCAGTGACGCATGGGAGACTTGAAAGACGTAGAGCGGGCTTGAAGACCATTTTAACGCAGATTGTCAGTAACGGCACCAAAACTGAGATCTAAATCTAGCCCAATTACAGTCAATTGTACAGAAATAAGCTCAACTCATTTTTCATTCGATGGTCCCCTTATTGGACCAAGCCCTTCACGTTTTTCATTTCGCCTCGCCATGCAATTAGCATTGGGCTCTGCAACAGAACATCTAAAAGCTTGAAACTTGGTGAGATGGTAGAAGGCAAAGTCTGACAATAACAAGGCATTGTGAACTTCAAATTTCTTTACCTTGTGACAGGATTGGAGCAAGTCTCACGGACTCCAAGCTTTTGCAACTCTCAGAAAGCAGAAACATGGCTATGTCAGTTACACTTTCAAACGATCCTTGGTAGTTCTTTCTACTACGTACTAGGGAGAGGGCAGTTAGTTGATGAAAGAAGCCAAGGATTGAATCCCACCATTGGCCAAGTCTTGGTAAGGTAGCGGTTCATAGTGTGGTCTATCTTCAAGATGCAACTCTAGCAGATTAGGGAGGGAGTTGGTTATAGTTTACATTAGCCTGTCCGATATATAATCTAAGTGAAGCGACAAGCAATGTAATGCAAAAGCAGAGGACAATAATGGAGGCAGTGGAATGCTGAAATCAATATCCTTGGATGAGGAAACTCCGATTTTCTCTACCAGAAAGACTGCATCATCTCCAAGTACAGGTTTCAACTCGAGAATTTCAATAGTTTTGGGCAGCAAGAATGGAATGGATGCAAAAGGTTGCTCGTCATGCTCTGTTGCTTTAATTTTCAAAGAGAGGCACCAAAACATATCAGGAAAGAAAGAAACATGTGTCAGTCAGCCCCAGCCCCAAAGAAACATATACTTTTTCATAACTTGAAAAGACTTAATTAATTATGGAAAATTAATAAAAAGTAGTAATTAGTGGTGGAATTTAAAGGAGGAAGAAATGGATCGCATGCTTTGAATTCGATATTTAATATAGTAGGACCTCTAAAGACTGCAGGTCTGCCAATAATGACATGACATGGAAACATTAAAAGGCAGTAAATTACACACACTCACACATATATCAACACTAACAGGAGGGGAGGGAGAAATACCTGAGAGGGGTTCAAATACAAAATTACTTTTAGTTTTCAATAAAAACAAGGTTGTATATAAGGATGTTTTTATCATTTCCATATGATTTTATTGTAAATATTATGTGGGGTTAGGAGTAATTGGTTATTTGTATATATATAAATTTTTGTTTATATTTAGAAATGGCATGCTGAGCACGCGCCAGTGAGTGGGCACCGCCTACACCATTCGGGTGGCACGTGAGGCCCTAAAAAAGAACCGAGCATCGTTCAATGCACCTCGCCATCCCAGGCACAATGGTAAGACCCAAGTAAACGTGGTTCAGACATGTTTATCAAATCCAAATAAATATGGGTCTGGCATATTTGCTAAATTCAAGATGTCTGGACTTGGCTGGCGCTAAGTCCAAAGTGTGTGGATGTGGTGGTCAACCTAGTCCATAGTAAAGTGGGTCTAGCATGTTTGCCAGAACCAAGTAAACATGGATCAGACATGTTTGTCAGACCCAAGTAACGTGGGTTTGGCATGGTTGCTAGATCCAAGGTGTCTGACGCCAAGTCTAGAGTGTGTGGATGTGATGGTTAACCAAATCCAAAATAAAGTGGGTCTGGCATGTTTTCTAGATCCAAATAAACATGGGTCTGACATGTTTACTTATTATTGTTGTTGTTGTTGTAAATATTATTATTTCATTATTATTAATATTATTAATATAATTATTAAAAAAATAAAAAAAATGTTATTACTATTGAAAAAAACTATAAAAGATTTTTCATAAGAGTGTAACAAAAAAGAAGACAAAAAGAAAAAACAAATCACTGTGACAATCCACGATGATTTGTTCCTTGGTGAACAATGACGTGGGGAAAAGTAATTTTTTATTTTTCCCCTTACCTTTTAGAGTATTTCTTAACTAGATTTGTTCCTCATGCTCTGTCGCGGGTTAGAAATTTTTTTATGTAAAAAAAGAATGGTAGGGTAAGAAAATCCTAGACACGAGTTACTGGTTCAATTGTTAATTCAAATAATATGAACAAAAGAATACAATAAAAATAAATAAATTGACAACAAATATACCAATAGAAAAACGGTAAAACAAATCAAACCTAAGCCCATTCGAGTTATCAAATAACCTAATATTAAATAGCAGAAATGTAAAACAAAATTTTGAAAAAAAACATGTTAAACCGAATGATCTCGCAAACTCTATGACCATGGGCATAAAATTAGGATAATCTCATTGAAAGAAAAGCAAAAAAGAAGTTTGAAGGATGAAATTGAAATAAATTAATTTAAAAAGAACAAAAAATTAAGGAAAACATGTGAGGGGCCTACAAATAAATTCAAAATGATCCATAAATGTTTTTAGAATTTTCTGAGGTTTTTTAAGGGTGTGTTTGGTCGGATCCTAAGATAAAGGCAAGTTTAAAACTAAAGGAAAGACACAAGGGTGTATTTGCCAAACACACCCTAACCTAGGTGCTGGGCTAGTTGAGCCTACCAAGGGCCCAACAAAACCCTTTTTTTAGGGGAAGGCTGGACCTAGCTCAGCTATATGGGTTGGGCTGAAGGTCCAACCCGAGACCACCTGATTGGTTACTGGGTTCAACCCAGTAACTGGTTATTTAAAATTACTTGTTGCAGAACGTGAATTATGTTCTGCATGCAAATAAAATGAAGCAAAAGGAATTGCGAGTTTAAAGAAGATGAAATAGAAAGGGGAAGATTACCTAGAATGAGGAGTCGCTAGTCACTGACGCTAGCGGCCACTCACGATGGCATCGCCTGAGGTGGCGTCTGGGAGGAATGAGGCGCTGCTGTCGGTAGAAGCAAAAACTAGTCTGGGGCTATTCTTGTTGCTGGAGGAATGAGAAGTCATTGCTGCTACTGTTGAGTGGCGGAAGTAGCTGGTACCACCAGTTGTTAGAGTCTCTGGTGTAGTCAAAACGATGAGGGAGAGAGGTTGGTTTTAGCTGGAGGGAGGGCACTCTTCTTCTCGGAGCAGAGCCAAAGAAAACTCTCTGGAAAACAGGTGTAGAGAATAGGGGTCTTATCTTTGCCTTTTTTTTTCGTTCTCTCTGTTCTTTTTTTTTCTCTGCTCTTTTCTTTCTTTTCTTTTCTTTTTCTTCGTTCCTTTCTTTTTTTCACCACCCCCTCACACCACCTGGTGAAGGGTTATTTATAGGGGCAAATCGGGAGTTGGGCCACCTTATTGTTGTCTAATGCACGTCGAAGGATAGGGTGGTTGCGCGGCCACTTTTCAGTCGCCCAAAAGACTTGTTTCTCTGTTCATGTCAGGCATAGTGGCAGGTCATGAGAAGGACGTGTTTTATGTTGTGGTGTGGGGGACGTGGAAGAGAGAGAAAAAGACCAAAACAAGGTGCAAATGAGGGAAGAAAAACCCTCCTCCATCGCCTGTAAAACTAGTGCAGGGGAAGAAGATGGTAAACAGTGTCATAACCTATTTATGGGTTATTCCTCAAATTCACTTATTTTTCTTCCAAAATAAAAATCAAAAAATAAAATAAAAGGCTGGAAATGTTGAGAAAGCAGGTTGAGAATGAGTTCAAACATATAAGAAGATCAAGCTACAATTTAAAATAAAGTGGAAGCCTAATTGTACCCTATTACACCCAAGATTGAAGAAACAATGAAGATTCAAGGTCAAATTAAATGATTTTTGAATGAATCTACATAAAAATTAATTCCAAGCACATAATTAAATTTTAATAGGCCAATTTGATTTAATCATGCGTCAAATTAATGTTTAATTCTATTTAAGAATTAATATGGGTCCAATTGAAGGATTTAATTAGGTGCAAGGACTTAATTATACTTTAAATAGGTCAAATTAATTTTATTAAGGGCTTAATTGGTAAAACATTAAGTTTGGGAACCTAATTTGAGCTTAATTAAGAAAATTAGAATTTTAAGTGACCAAATTTAATTTTTACCAAGTCAATTGATTGAAATCAGAAGCAAAATTGCAAGAAAATTAGAGTTTTAGGGTCAAATTGAAAACTCTCACATATCATAGGTTCCTAGTAACCATAATACTAGGTGGCGACTCCTGAACCTTAATCATAATTTTATGATTAAACTCAAAACCTTTTCCTTCCCAACAACAAAACCTCTCAGGAGGCACAATAGCGCACCAGCTCCCTTACGTCGCACTCGCGACACAAAGTACCATCAAAATGGTGTTGTTTCGTTCTTTTTTGTTATACTATTACAAAAATAATATCGTTTCGCACAAAACATGTCATTCCATTTAAAATAAACGACGTCGTTTGGTGATTAAATAACCTTAGAAGTCCTTGTCTCTAAATTAGTCCTTAATTGTTGATTTATTCAATTAGGTCCTTAATTGAGAATTTGACTTTAAGAATCAATTCAATTTCACCCCTGTCAAGCGTAATTGTCAACCCTAAACTTGGCCACCCTTTTTTCATTTTGGTCCTTGGTTCTGAAGTTGTGCATTTTGACCCTCAATTGATAAAAAAAAACTTCTCATTTCTTCAATGTGCCCCCTGATTCAGACAATTTAGGTCCCTACATTCACTCACCTTTTCTATTTTGATCCTTGGTTTTGGATTTCTTCAATCAAATCCCTAATTGTCCATCAAACTTCAATATTCATGCAATTAAGCCCCTGATTTGACCAAATTAACTTTTACAAATTGCAATTTGACCCCTAAACTTTAATTTCTTCCAAATAAAGCCTAAATTGACTTAAAAATCAAATTTTATTGCAATTAAACCCTCTAAATTGAATTGAATTGAATTTAATTCCTTAAATATCCACCTTTTAATTTCTCTTACTCAAATTGAATTTTCTTTGCCAATAAGGTCTTCATGAGTCGAAAATATACTGTCAAAATTTAATTTTTGTATATTTAATCCTCCCTAACCAATCTGCGGCAATTCCCTAGGTGTTCTGCCATATTCTTCTTATTGATATATTTTTTTATTTTCATCCAATATTTTTTATTTTTTTTGTATTTTCTCTTTTCCCCCTCTCTCTTTTGTTTTTGTGTGGGGACCCCAAAAAATGAGTAACAACAGATGCTCTCTCATTACAATACTTACAGACCAAAGACTGATTAAGTGATTTGCATAGTATGTTTGTAAAGGCAAACAAATTGTTCTTCAAAACTAAACTTCTCAAAACTTTTAGTTTGGTTGACCTGAAACTCTATCTTTTCAGCAATCCCTTTCAATTGGAACTACGATCAAAACTATGTACAACTTGATTATCTTGAGACCCAAATTTAGCGATTCTTTTTAATCAGAACTAAAATCTTTACCAAAAGTTTGGTCAACCTGAGATCTCAATATGACGATCTCCTTTAACCTAAATAGGTCTTTGGTTGGGTTAACTTGAAATCTCAATCTGACGATTCTCTTTAACTAGAACCAAAACATTTGTTTGTAGTTCAGTCGACCTGAAATTTCAATCTGACTATTCCTTTTAACTAGAACTAAAATTTTTGTTTGCTGCTTGGTCAACCTGAAATCCCATCTAGAGATCACATTTAACCAGAACCAAAATCTTTTTTTATAGCTCGGTTAACCTGAAATCCCATTCTAGCAATTCTCTTTAACTAGAACTAAAATCTTTATCTTCAATTCGGTTAATCTGAGATCCCATCTGGCGATCCCCTTTAACTAGAATTAAAATCTTTATTTTTAGTTAGGTTAACCTGAAATCTCAATCTAAAGACCCCCTTTAACCAAAACCTAAATTCATGTCTACAGTTCGGTTAACTTGAAATCTCAATCTAAAATTATCTTTAACTAGAACTAAAAACTTTGTCTTCAGCTCGGTCAATCTGAGACTCCATCTGATAATCCCCTTTGACCAGAACTAAAATTTTTGTTTATAGCTCGGTCAACCTGAAATCTCAATCTCATGATTTCCTTTAACCAAAACTAAAATCTTTGTCTTCAGCTCGGTCAATCTGAGACCCCATTTGACGATCCCTTTTAACTAGAGCTTTCCTAAAGACTCTTTCTTAAGCATTCTTTTGACTCATCTGAGTTTAATTTCAAGAATTTTTTTGTAAAATAAAAACCTGTGCAATTTTTAAGGTTGAATGCATACATTCTTACCTAGTTCGGAAATACAGGTCCCATCCTTTCTTGGATTTCCTATTAACTCCATTTTTTGGTGTAAGCTTGTTCATGTGTTTGAAATTATATGCTAGAGTCAGGGAAGAGTACCAAAATCAGGCTCTGTTTCTCGTGCTGCCTCTCTTACCTATCACATGTTTGGGAAAAAGTCTCTAACTTTTTATATGTGGCCCTTTCTCTTTCTAACAAAATATATTATTTGACATTGCTTTTTATCATGCTCTTGAAGGGCTTTTTGGTTTTGTTTCAGCATATAAATCTTTTCGAGAATAAAATCTTCAAAAGAATTGATTTTGTTCATGAAAACTGAAACTTTCAATGTATGCATCAAAAAAAGTTCTTTAAGCAATTCCTACTAAAGGTTTTATCGGCTTTCTGATGGGGAACCGCAGGATAATGAAGAGTTGCAGCCAAATTAAGAACTGCAGGAAAATGGGGAGCCGCAACCAAATTAAGTCCACTCCAAAGCCAACCATCATTAATGAAGTCTTTTGAAACGTTGAAGCTGATTATTAAAGTCTACTGCAATTAATGGAGTGAATCTGGTCATTGATCGAATCTAGACATTCTATCTTTATTCATGCATTTTAATTACTATGTTATCTGGAGTTTTAATAGTAGCTTTAATGATTTGTTTCTATATTTAGTTTGTTGTAACCACATATGAAAATAACAATTTTGCTTAAGTATTCAGTTCAGAATTCCTCTTAAGTCTGGGTTTAAAGATCGTTTTGTTGAACGATATCAACAATCTTCGTCTTCGTGAACAAAATCACGAATCACCAGCATTTTGTGTTGCGTCACTTTCAGAATGCGGTTTGTCTTTAGGTCAAGATTTTACAATAGGTGACTTTCTGTTTAAGTTTTTTCAAAAGGTTTCAAGTATTTACTTGAAAATTCTGTGTAGAAAAAAGTTTTGCCTCATGTTAGGATTTACATTTTTCTTGCATAGATAAAAGCGGGTCATTACTCATTTATCACGTCGTGTGAACAATAAGATCATCGTTTATCAACCCAGGTTATGTGCGCTCGATTAGAAAGGACTTCTAAAAGCTCGTAATGTAGGCTATGATTGTGGGTTATGAAAGGAATTGATGCTTTTGAAGCTTAAAAGTATTTGAGGGTTTAAAGACTTACGATCACTTTTCTTCT
>Ga0307511_10004821_pt1 | contig 13801 bp, 10 predicted proteins | sample 13_EM_MG_FD_200266 | JGI IMG/M metagenome (GOLD analysis project Ga0307511, IMG submission 200266) | Populus trichocarpa ectomycorrhiza microbial communities from riparian zone in the Pacific Northwest, United States - 13_EM | ecosystem: Host-associated > Plants > Roots > Unclassified | place...
CATTCGTCTAATAAAAGACGATCTTAGCGCCGACATTTCTAACATTGATCGATTCCGCAAACTGGAGCCGATAACGTCGCAGGTACGAGTCACGATTGTTAGACCTCATGTGCGGAAGGGCCTGATCGAGTCTTCCGCCCGCAAGCTCAATCTTGAAACCTACTGGAAAGCAGCATTCGTTCGCTTCGGTGTCGACATCAATGCTTGGTGGCGGTTCGAATCCGACCTGCCTAAGCGGTTCCTTCCTGATGTGCCCGGCATCCCTACCTTTTCTAACGCTGATGAGGAGGATCCAAGAATGGAAAGGTGTGGTCAGGAAACTACGGCGCGCCACTGAGCATGCCGACCGGAACCAACCCCGTCTTTCGCTGCCGTCGCATTTTCTCACTCGGTCAACTTCGCCTCCAACTCCGCCCAACGCCCGTAGAGCCGATCGACTTCGGTCTGCGCGGAGGTGAGGTCGGCAAAGCGTTGCTGAAGGGTGGCAGCGTCAGCGGCGATTACTGGATCGTGCGCGGCAGCGGTTGCGGCGGCGAGGCGTTCTTCCGCTGCGTGGACGGTTGCCTCCATCGAATCCCATTCTTTTTGTTCTTTGTAGGAGAGGCGTTTCGCACGGGGTTTGGGAGGGGGCGGCGCGGAGTCACGAGTGGCAACGCGCGGGCGATTGGCTTCCCACTGTGCGTAATCAGCGAAGTATTCGGCTCCGCCCCGCCCATCCAATGCGAGGATCGACGTGGAGATCCGGTCGATGAGGTAGCGGTCGTGCGTCACGAGGACCAGTGCGCCGGGGAAATCCAGCAGGGAGTCTTCCAACACTTCGAGCGTCGGGATGTCGAGGTCGTTGGTGGGTTCGTCGAGGATCAGGAGGTCCGCGGGTTGGAGCATGAGGCGGGCCAGGACGATGCGGGCTTTTTCGCCGCCGGAGAGTTTGGAGACCGAGGTTTCGAGTTGTTCGGGGCGGAAGAGGAAGCGTTTGGCCCACGACGCAAGGTGCAATGGGCGGTCGCGGTAGACGACCTGGTCGCCTTCGGGGGCAAGGGCGCGTTTGAGGGTGAGGGTGGGATCGAGGCTTTCGCGGTTTTGTTCGAAGTAGACGATGCGGAGTTTGTCGGCTTGTTCGATGGTGCCGGCATCGGGGGCGATCTCGCCGTTGATGATGCGGAGGAGGGTGGTTTTGCCGGAGCCGTTGGGGCCGAGGATGCCGAGGCGGGTGCCGGGGGTGAGGAGGACGTCGAGATTGTTGATGATGGTGCGATCGCCGAATTGTTTGCGTAGGCCGCGGGCCATCCAGAGGCGTTTGGTTTTTCGGGATGAGGCGGTGAAGTCGATCTTGGCGGTTCCCGTTGCGCTTCGTGAACGCGATTCGGCCAGCTCATCGATGAGGCCCTCGGCGTTCTGGATGCGTGCTTTGGCTTTGGTCGTCCGTGCTTTGGGGCCGCGGCGGAGCCATTCGACTTCGCGGCGGACGAGATTGGCCAGCGTTTCCTGATACGCGGCTTCGTTGCGCAGCAGTTCGTCGCGGCGTTCGAGGAAGGTTGAGTAGTTGCCGTTCACCTGCAGCAATCCATCGGGATAGACGCGATTGAGCTCCAGCATGCGGCGGGCGATATTCTCGAGGAAGTAGCGGTCGTGGCTGACGACGACGAAGGCTTTCGGTTCGGATTTCAGCAACGACTCCAACCAGAGAATCGCATCGACGTCGAGGTGATTCGTCGGTTCATCGAGCAGCATCACGTCGGGCTCGCGCGCCAGCTCGCGGGCGATGGCCAGGCGCTTGCGCCAGCCGCCGGAGAGGGTGGCGGTGTCCTGCGAGCTGTCGGTGAAACCGGCTTTGCCGAGGGCCAGGCCGACGCGGGATTGTTTCTCGTAGTCGTCGAGGGTGTGCTCGTCGTAGAGGGCTTCGAGGAGGACATCCTCGATCGTTTTTCCGGGAGCGAAGACGGGATCCTGCGGGACGTAGCCGACGCGGATTCCCTTTCGTAACGCGCGGGTGCCGGAGTCGGGGTCTTCGACGCCGGCGACGATTTTCAGGAGCGTTGATTTGCCGGAGCCGTTGGGGCCGACGAGACCGACGTGATCGCCTTCGAAGAGGGCGAAGGTGAGGCTTTCGAAGAGCGGGCGGGAGGTGTAGGACTTTGCGAGGCGCTCGCAGGAGAGAAGGACAGGGGGCGGCATTCAAAAATCATTGAACCACAGAGACGCAGAGGGCACAGAGAGCTCGGTGCTCTCTGTGCCTCTGCGGGGTAACCAGAAACTACTTGTCGTTATGCAGTTCTACAAATTCGTAGATGAAGTTGTTGGCGCCGGCGGCGTCGGAGAATTCGTTGATGACGACGCCTTTGGCACATCCGGCGCCGGCGCCGCTGCCGGGATTGGCAAGCGTGGTTGCGCCGACGGTCCAGTTCGAGGTGATGTTCGCGGCGGTACAGGGGTTGATGCGGCGGAGGTCCTGATTCGCGCTCGACGACGTCGAGATGGTCGGGCCGTCGATGACGGTGCCGCTGGCGTTTTTGAGGGTGTAGTTCTCGCTGCCGTTGATCTGCGGGAAGGCGCCGGCGGTGGTCAGATAGATGACGTTTGATCCGAGCGTGACGCCCCAGAAGGTCTGGAACGCGGCCTTGGTGGCGTCGCGGCCGATGACGACGTAGCCGTTGGCGGGGATCACGGTGCCGGCGGGGATGGTGTAGACGACGGTGGCGTTGGCCTGTGTGACCGTCCAGCCGGAGATGTCGGTGCCGGTGGGATTGTTCACCGTCACTGTGACTGTCGCCGACGTTCCGATGTTCAGCGCAGCGTCATAAGCCTTGGCGACCAGTGAGTGCGAGCCGTTGGCGTACGTGGTCGTGTCCCAACTGTACGCATAAGGCGACGTCATGTCGGTCGATTTCAACGCGCCGTCGACGTAGAACTCGACCTTCGTCACGCCGATGTTGTCCGAGGCAGTGGCGGTGACGGAAACCGTTCCGACGACCGTCGCGCCATTCGCAGGCGCGGTGATGGAGACCGTCGGGGCCTGCGTGTCGCCGCCGCCGGCGCTGTTGGCCAGCCAGGCGATTCCGTTGGCGACCATCAGCCCGTTGTCGTAGCTGGGATCGTTGTACCCGAGGAAGGTCGAGTGTCCGCAGCCATTCGTCGCATCCTCGGTGATCGACGAATCGCCGATCGCAGCCACGCGGCCGGTGCCGAATGTGGATGTGGCAAACGTGACGCCTGTCGAGGTGTCGTGCGTCGAGGTCGTCTTCCAGACGTGCCCCTTCGCCGCGCCGCTCAGTGTCATCGACGACGAACCGAAGAGACCGAGGCCGCGCGTCGATGAGGGGACGCCGAATGTGCCGGACCAGATGATCGGCGACGTCGTGTCGGTGGTGAAGTTGCCGTCGGGATGATCATCGAACCAGCCGAAGGTGCTGTCGGCGGAGTTGTCGTTGTAGGTGATGCCGAAGACGCTCGGGCTTCCCATCAGCGCGTTGAAGACGCCGGCAGCGTCGATGCCGTCGTTGTTGCGATCGGCGCCGGCGTGGTCGGCGATCATGAAGAGGCCACCGCCGTTCTGTACGAAGTTGCGGATAGCGGTGATCTCGGTCGATGTGAGCGCGACATTCGGCTCGGGCATGACGAAGATGTTGTAGTTGCTGAGGTCCTGAGCGTTCGTTCCGTCGGCGTAGCTGATGCGGCCACTGGGCGGCAGGCTTTCGACGTGAAAGCCCTTCTTCACCAGGTCGACGCCCATGGCGGAGTGGGCGCCGTTCCAGAAGGTCTCGGGAGTGGACGAGGTGATGCCTGCCTGGTCGGGTGTGGGAAAGCGCTGCGCGGTTCCGCAGGTGTCTTCGTCGAGCGTCCAGTCGGCGTTGCCGGCGGTCTGTGCGTGCTTTGCGTCGAAAAGGATCGTTTTCTGTTGTGCGGCGACACTTGTTGCGACAAGGAGCACGAGGGACAGCAGGAAGACCGAGAGAGAGCGTTGCTTCATCATTCCTCCGTTAATCGGTGGTCCGGTTATTGACCACTCCAGCGTTGATTGACCCGGCTAGTGTGCAGTTGTTGACCAGAAAAAGGGGAGACTCGTGGGGAGATTGTGCGTGAGGTGCAGGTAAAGTGCCGGGTGTGGTCGCGGAGTTTCGCGGTTGCGGGGTCTCGCAGTGAATTCGTAGCGCAATAACAACTGCGAGACTGCGCGACCACGAGACCGCGCGACCGCACTATCATCCACGCATGCTCGAAAAAACTCTCACCGGTGGCATCCTCACCATTCGCCTCGCGCACGGCAAGGCGAGTGCGCTTGATCTCGAGCTTTGCAACGCGGCGGCGAGCGCGTTCGAAGAGGCGGCGGCGGACGATGATGTCGGCGCGGTGATTCTGACAGGGACGGGATCGATCTTCTGCGCGGGCGTCGATCTGCCGCGCATGATCAGCGCGGGCGGCGACTACGTGCAGATGTTCGTCGAGGCACTCGATGCGGCGTTGCGCGCGGTCTTCGTCTTCCCCAAGCCGTGCGTGGCGGCGTTGAACGGGCACGCCATCGCCGGTGGGGCCATCCTGGCGTTTGCCTGCGATCACCGGCTCATGAGCGGAGGGCGGATCGGTGTACCGGAGCCGCTGGTGGGCGTGCCGTTTCCTCCGCTGCCGATGGCCATCGTGCGTTATGCCGTGCCGGTGCCGCATCTGCAGCCGATGGTCTATTTCGGCAAGACGATGGATGCCGAGGCGGGAAAAGCGATGGGGATCGTCGACGAGGTGGTGTCGGCTGACGAGCTTCTCGTTCGCGCGCAGATCGTGGCGGAGCAGTTGATGTCGATTCCGCGGCATACGTTCCGGCTGACGAAGCGGCAACTTCGCGAGCCGTATCTTCGCGATGCGGCGCGTATCGCCACCGCTTCCGCCGACGAGATCGATGCGATCTGGGCGGATCCGGCGACGCATGCGCACATTCGCGAGTATCTGGCAATGACGATCGGGAAGAAGAAGTAGCTGCTGCGGTTGCGCGCCCGGCACTTCGCCGCACTTGTGTTATCTTTCATTCCCCCACACGGGCGCATCCTCTGCGCTCTCACTCCCGTTGCACCAAAATCACCGATGATTACGATTGTTCTGCTGCTGGCGCTGCACGCGCCGAAGGCCACTGCCATGACTGATGACGTTCTGCTGAAAGCGCGCTACACCGCCGTCGAGGGAACGGATCCTGAGTACGGACAAGGCGCAATCGAGCGCAATGAAGTGCTGCACCATCCGCTGCCGCACCTGGAGTGGCTGATCCTCGTCGAAGCGCCGGGCGATCCGGCGGAATGGCAGGCGAAGCTCAACGCGGCGGTCGATCCGAAACACGGCTCGTTCGTCGTGGAGTGTGCGAGTGCCGAGGAGGAGAAGGCGGTGCGGGAGGGGACAATCGCGATGCAACGGTAGTTCGGAGCGCTGGCGTCCTCGCCGGCTGGCCGGGCGTCGTCTCGACGCCCCGGCGTTCGGCGGCGGGACGCCGCCGGGCCAGCCGCCGGGACGGCAGCGCTCCATCGGCGCGCCGCCTACAATGCGCGCTATGCGCCGCATCCTGCTAACGCTCGCCATTTCGTTCGCCGCCTCGATCGCAATCGCGCAAACGCCGCAGTACGACGTCTACGCCATTCGCTACGCGACGATCCCCGGCTTTCCTGTCAATGGCCTGATCAAGGGCGCCGACGAGTCGCGCAAGATCGACATCGCCATGATGGTGTGGCTCGTGCGTGGCGGCGGGAAGAACATCGTCGTCGACTCCGGCTTCTACCGGCCGCAGTTTTTCAAGAGCTGGAAGGTGGAAAACTTCGTGCGCCCGGACGAGGCGGTGGCGCGGGCGGGCGTGAAGCCGGAGGAGGTCACCGACGTGATCCTGACGCACGCGCATTGGGATCATGCCGACGGCGCCGATCTTTTTCCGAAGGCGCAGGTCTGGATTCAGAAAGAGGAGTATCGCTACTACACCGGCGAGGCCTGGCAGCCGGATGGAAAGCACGGCGGCATCGAGCTCGAAGACATGGCCTACCTCCTCAAAGCCAACACCGAGGGGAGGTTGCATCTCGTCGATGGCGATCGCGAGATCATTCCTGGCGTTCGCGTGTTCACTGGCGGACGACACACGTGGGCATCGCAATATGTGGCTGTGGCGGGCAAGCCCGGGCCTGTCGTTCTCGCGTCCGACAACATGTACCTCTACGAAAATCTCGACAAACATCTGCCGATCGCGCAGACGTTCGATGCAACCTCGAACCTCGCTGCGCAGGACAAGATGAAGACGCTCGTCAAAGATCCGCGCTTCATCGTCCCGGGCCACGATCCGGCAGTGCTGACACGCTTTCCGAAAGTCATCGACGGCGTCGTGTGCATCGAATGAATCCGAGCATGAATCCGACTAAGGCGGAGCTCGCGGCAGCGGCCGGGACGACGCTGCCGGATGTCATCGACCGCAATCTCGATGTGCTCTTCTGCGGGATCAATCCCGGTCTCTACACCGCCGCGGTGCAGCAGCATTTCGGGCGTCCGGGCAATCGTTTCTGGCCGGCGATTCATCGCGCCGGCTTCACGCCGCGGCTGTTTCATCCATCCGAGCAGCGCGAGTTGCTGAAGCATGGATGCGGGATCACGAACGTCGTCGCGCGGGCAACGGCGACCGCGGCGGAGTTGACGGCATCGGAGCTGGTCGAAGGTGCGCTTACCCTTGAAGCGAAGGTTCGACGCTACGCTCCGCGCGTTCTTGCCATCGTCGGCATCGGTGCCTATCGCACCGGCTTCGCGCGGCCGAAGGCGAAGATGGGATTGCAGGAGGAGAGGATCGGCGATGCGCGGATCTGGGTCCTGCCGAATCCGAGCGGGCTGAATGCGAACTACCAGGCGGAGGCGTTGGCGGGTTTGTTTCGAGAACTACGGCATTGGATTGGTGCGTAGGGCCCAGCGCGGCTGGGCCCTACGCGTTCATGGCAGCACGAACGCCACCACCGCATCGCCTCGCTTGGTGTGCAACTTCCCATGTCCTCCCGCGGCGATGACGACGAACTGTTTGCCTCTCGCGCGATAGGTCATTGGCGACGCCTGTGCGCTTGCAGGCAGCGTGGCGTGCCACAGCTCCTTGCCGGTCTCGACGTCGAAGGCGCGGAAGACTTCATCCATCGCCGCGCCGATGAAGACCACGCCGCCGGAAGTCATCGATCCGCCGAGGGTTGGGGAACCGATGTTGGGATGAAGTGCGGCCAGCGGGCCTACGCTGCCGAAGGGAGTCTGCCAGCGGACAACACCGCGATCGACGTCGATCGCATTCAGTGCACCCCACGGCGGAGGCGAACAAGGAATCCCCTTCGGTGAAACGATGATCGTGCGGAACATCGCGAACGGCGCACCGCTCATCCGGTTGTACTCGCCGAAGATCCGCTCGCCTTTGCTCCGGGCGCGATCGGCGTCGTAGTCGGCGCGCGGAATTAGCCGCACCATCGCCGCGAGGTGATTCGTGTTGGCCATGAGGATGTGACGCGCCGGGTCGTAGGACATCCCACCCCAGTTCATCCCGCCGACATTGCCCGGCATCTGAACCATTCCGCGAACGCTCGGCGGCGTGAACATGCCGTCGTTACGGAGCGACGCGATCAATGCCCGGCATGCTTCGCGGTCGGCGTCGTCGATCCCGAATGCGTCGTCCGCCTTCAGTTGCTGTGGAACGAGCGGCGGCGGGGCGGTCGGGAAAGGCTGCGTCGGCCAGGCCTGCTCTCCTTCGATATCGCTCGCCGGAACCGGCCGTTCCTCGATCGGAAAGAGTGGCGCGCCGCTGCTGCGATCGAAGAAGAACAGATGCCCCATCTTCGTCCCGACCGCGACAGCCTTGATGCCGTTAACCTCAACCAGCACCGGCTGCGTGGCGATGTCGTAGTCCCAGAGATCGTGATGCACGACCTGGAAGTGCCAGACCACGGCGCCGGTGTCCGCGCGCAGCGCCACGATGCTGTTGGCGAATTCGTTGTTGCCGAGGCGGAACCCGCCGAAATAGTCGGGACTGGGGCTGCTCGTCGGCACGAAGACCATGCCCGACTCCGGATCGGCGGTAATGGCTGCCCACGCATTCGCTGCTCCGGTGTGCTGCTCGTGCGCGATCGGATCGAAGCTCCAGCGCAGCGCGCCGGTGTGCGCGTCGTACGCGCGCACGACGCCGCGCTCCAGTTCCACGCCGCCGTTGTCGCCGATCGACGAGCCGATGATGACGAGATCGCCGATGATCGCCGGCGGTGAGGTGACCTGGTAGTCGCCCCAGCGGGGATTGGCAATGCCTTCCGTCAGATCGACCGTGCCGCGCGTGCCGAACTCTTTGGCCGGCTGGCCGGTTTCGGCATCGAGAGCGATGAGCCGCGCATCGATGGTTCCTTCGAAAATCCGCTTCCCCTTCGCCCAATACGACACGCCCCTCGACGTGACCTCGGAGAAGTCTCCCTTGCGGTCAATGTGCGGATCGAAGGTCCAACGTTCTTTTCCGGTCGTGGCATCGAGAGCGATGACTTTGTTGAATCCCGTGCTGAGATACATCGTGCCGCCGACGACGATCGGTGTGACCTCGAACGTTGATTTCTGCTCGGCGTCGGTGGTGAAGGTGGCGTCGCCGGTGTGATACGTCCACGCCACCTGCAGTTGCGCTACGTTCGTTCGATCGATGTCGGTGAGCGGTGAGTAGCGCGTGCCGCCGGCGTTGGAGTAGGCGGGCCAGTCGTCGTTCGATGTCGTCGACCGGCAGGCGGCGAGGAGGAGAAGGGCGGCGAGGAGGGCGCGTCGCATGGCAGGGTTCACTCTACTCCGAGGAGAACTTCGAAAGTTCTTTGGCGCCATCGCGCTCTGTTTCTCTCTACGGCGGCGCGGTTTCACCGGAGATCCTTCTTCGCTGCGCTCATCAGGATAAAGTATTAGAAAGGAGCAAACCTATGTCGAATCGCAAGTTTTATGCGCAGCGTTGGGAACAGGATCAGCCGGCGTTCGTCCGCGTGTTGCGGGCGTTGCCGGGCGACAAACTCGATTACAAACCGCATGAGCGCTCCACCAGCGCCGGCGATCTGGCCTGGCAGTTGGCGGAGGAGCTGCGCGTGCTTTCGGAAGTCGACGAGAGTGGCGCGATCAACTGGGCGCCGCAGCCGTGTCCGGCCACGATCGAGGAGATCGCGGATGCCTACGAGGCGAACATCGCCCGCATCCGCACGCTCCTCGAGTCGATGGATGACACCCGGTGGGACGGCGAGGGACGTTTCCTCTTCAACGGTCAGGAGGCCTGGAAGTCGACGCTCGGCGACATCTTCTGGGGCTTCTTCCTCGATTCCGTCCATCACCGCGGCCAGCTCAGCACCTACATCCGTCCGATGGGCGGGAAGGTGCCGTCGATCTACGGACCGTCGGCGGATGATTCGGGCGGGATGTAGGCGCGAAGCGTAGCGCCAGCGGCCTCGCTGGCTGGCCCGCCGCCGGCTCGGCGGCGATTCTCAACCGCCAGCGAGCCGCTGGCGGTACAGCCGACGAGCCGTCGGCGCTACGCTACTTCGGCGTTGCTTTCCATCGCCGCCAGCATCCCGCACGCAGCATGCTTCGCTGCGCCGCCGGAGTAGCGGCGAACGATTGGAACTTCGAGGGTGCGAAGCTCGTCGCGAAATGCGGCGAGCTCCGCATCGGTAGCGCGGCGAAATCCATCCGGGCGTGCATCGTTGACGTCGATGAGATTCAGCCGCATCGGAACGCCGTCGAAGAGAGCGCGTAACGCGAACACTTCATCAGCGCCGGTGTTGATCCCGCCAAGGACGACCCAGGCGATCGTGGCCCGTCCGCCGGTCGATCGCTGATACGTTCGAACGGCCGCGGCGAGCTCGGACACCGGCCACGCCGAGGCTGATGGCAACAGCGCGCGGCGACGAGTGTCGATCGCCGACGTCAGCGAAACGATCAGTCGATACGGTTGCTGCTCGCGCGCGAAGCGGAGGATCTGTGGAACGAGACCGACCGTCGAGATGGTGATGTTCTTCGCGGCGATGCGCCCTCCGCACGGATGCGCGAGGATCTCCGCCGCGCGAATCACGGCATCGTAGTTGTGCAGCGGCTCGCCCTGTCCCTGGAAGAGCGCGCCGCTGACGATGCCCGGCGCTTCGTCGCGAACGGCAATCCACTGCGCCACGATCTCCCACGGCTCAAGATTGCGGATCAAGCCGAGGCGGCCGGTCGCGCAGAAGGTGCAACCCATCGCGCAGCCGGCCTGGCTTGAGATGCAGATCGTGAATTTGCCCGCAGCTTCCAGCGGAATGCGCACCGCCTCGGCGAGCGCACCGTCGTGAAGCCGGAAGAGATACTTGACGAAGCCATCGCTCGGATCGGTGGCGCGCTCGACGATCTCCAGTGGCGCGCGCGTCGTCAATCGGTCAACAGCGTCTGCGACCGCGCGCGGAACCGGCCGCGATGTCGGAAAGCCCTCGCGCCCATGCGCGATCGCGTGCGCGAGGATGCGACGCGCCTCGGCATCGCGAACGTTCACGCCGTTCGCGCGCAGGTGCGCGGCCAGATCGCCGGGGAGCAAGCCGAAAAGATGGGGCTCAGCGCTCGTCATTCAGCAGCAGCGCCAGTTCCTGCGTCCGCATGTCCGCGCCCGCGGCAACGCGGTACTCCCCTTCGTGCTGCTCGATCAACTTGAGCCGATCGAGATCCTGCCGACTGATCCCGCACGCCTTCGCAAACGCCAGCCATTCCGGCGGCGCGACCAGTTCCACTTCTTCCTCCGCCAGCATAGGCTCGCCGGCGCAGTTGAAATGTTCGCACCCGAACTGCTCCGCACACTGCGGGCAGGGCGGTGGATCGTTGAAATCCGCCAGCTCGCTTTCGGTCAGCACGCGCATCGTGCCGGTACGTTTGTCGCGGACGTAGGTAAGGCCGCTTTCGCTGGCTGACAGGAGGTCGAAGCGGTTCATGTTCTTTTCAAGTTTATCCTGAGGAGCGAAGCGACGAAGGATCTCCGGTTGCGCCGCGCGGGCGTTGCTTATGGGCGCAATCTGCGCCGGCTAACCGGAGATCCTTCGTCGCTACGCTCCTCAGGATAAACTTGAAAGAATCACATCCAGAAATCCCGCGGATAAATCCTCACCAGCGATCCGCCAAACGTCTGCAGATACCGCTCGTACGCGTCGAGCTGCTTATCCGGACCGATGACGAAGTAGATGCCATCCGCCGCCGGCTTCCACGATGCACCGTCGTAACCCGGCAGTGCGGCCGAATACACACGGTCCTTCCGATCGAAAAGAATGTTGCCGAGGTTCGGATCCTTGCGAAGAGTAAGGATCGACTGGCGGAACTTGCGAACCTCATCCGGCGTCTGCCCGTCCGCGAGATCCGCAGCCATTGCCTCGGCGCGCGTCTCGTACGCAGCGGCTCCGCGCAGTTCGCCGAACGCCTGCGCGATCGTGTAATCGGCAAGCGACGGATCGCGTTGCGCGCCGCGCAGCTCGCCGATCACGAAACGGATCGTCTGCGGCAATTCAGGAGTCCGCTCCGCGTAGTAGCCGGCGCGACCGGCACCGACCGATCCGCGAAGACCGTTGCTGTAGGCGAGACCGGCGCCGATGGTCTTGAGGAAAATGCCGTGCGCGCCGGCGCCGGCGTAGAGACGCGAGGCCAGAAAATCGAGCTGCTTCTCGCGATCGCCAAAATCCGCGTATGACGTTCCCGGAGTGGAAGTGATGACCACGCCGCCGTTCATGTTGGGTGCGAGCAGACCGACGAACGGCGGCGGATCGGTGATCGCGCCACGTTGCCGCAGCCGCGCTTCGACAAGGTTCTGTCCCTTGATGGCCACGCGGGAGACAGGCATCGGATCGAGTCCGCCCACCAGACCGGCGATCGGTGCGTCGAGCGACTTCTGCGTCGACGCCGATGCCGCGATGAACATGCGCGCATTGCCTGCGTGCAGGATGTGCTTGCGAACGGTATCGAGCCGCGCCAGCACCTCGGCGGGCGGCGTGAGGAGATCGTCGCGCATGTCGGTGACGACCTGCGCCCAGTCGCCGGCCAGCGAGGCGTCGGGAATCTCAACGAGCGTCAGATCGAGATCGCGCAATGCGTCGGCGGCAGTCGACTTTGCTCCCGGCGAAAGCTGGGCGTATGCAGCAGCGTACGACTGCAACGAATCGGGTGCAGTGCCCTTGCCGCTCGTTGTCGCAGCAATGAACGCCTTGAGGTCGGCCCGCGATGCCGGCTTCGCCGCGGTCGCGATCGACGTCAGGTAGGTAGCGATGGCGTCGCGATCCGCGGCCGGCGCTTCCTTCAACATCCAGCGCAGCCGCAGCGCATTGTGCGAGCGCGTCAGAAACGAATTCGTGGCCATCAGCAGCGCGCTGTCCTGCCGCCGCCAGGCCTCGGCGGGATTGTTCACCCATTGCTCCTCGGCTCCCTGCATCGTATTGCGCAACTGGCTCAGCGACTGATCGACGGCGTCGCGGATGCGCGCCAGATTCTCGACGCGCCAGTCGGGATGTTCGAGGACGAGGCGCATCCATTCGATGGCCTTCTTCGATTCGCCGAGGTCGTTGCCCGCTCCTCGTATGACCAGCTCCGCGCGGCCGGTGCGCGCATTCGTGCTGTAGCTGGCGTTGAGCGAAAGGATCTCGTTGCGCAGCCGCTCCGTCATCTCGTCGAACGAGACCGGCTTGCCGTTGTCGATCACGCCGACGCGCGTCAACAGGTTCGGCATCAGCGCCAGATAGCGAAAGTCGTCCGGCGGCAGCGTGTCGAGACGCAGCGCGATGCCGGTCGTGGCGCTGGTCATGTTCTCGAACGTCGAGGCCACCATCGGCACGTCGTGAGCGAGCTTCGTCGTAGCGAACTTCAATCCATCGTCGATCGTCAGCGGCGGCGCGTCGACGAACTTCGGCGTCTTGACCGACTTCGCCGCCGTGTCGATGCGCGCCGTCTCGGCGTCGTAGTCGGCGCGATAGCGCTTGATCGCTTCCTGCGGATCGGTCACACCGTATTGACTGACCAGTCGCAGCGCCTCGGCATTCGCACGCGCCAGACGCTCCGAGTCGTTGCGGGCGATCATCTCCGGACTCGGCTTCGCGCCGACGGCATACGGCTCGACGCCGGTGATCTGCCACTTCACGAGCGCATCGCGCCAGAAGTTTTTCTTCGATGCGATCAGCGCGTTCACGCGCGCGAGCTGCGGCTTCATCGTCAGCGACTTCTTGAACGTGCCGGTGTGCTCCAGCGACAGGAGGTGATCCATCCACGCCGAGCCGGTGTTGCGGAAGCCGAAGAGCGGCGGCGAGTTGACGAACTTCGAGAGATCGCGATGCATCTCCACGACGCGGCCGGCGATCCGCTTGTTGAATTCGTCCAGCTCCGGCGAGCCGTCGGGGAATGCGGCGATGCGCGCGATCTCGTCAGCCGACACCTTGCGAACTTCCGCCAGCCGTTCCGCAGTCAGATTCGTAGCCGTCACGTCGCCGAAGAAGATCGAGACCGGATGCCCCTGATCGGCGCTGACGCGATTGCCGACCGACTTCGCGCCGATGTCGATCGTCCGCGTCTTGCTGTCGACAAACTTCTTGTAGAGATTCGAGGTGGCATCGCTGGCGATGTTGTCGAAGAAGAGATTGAGCAGCAGTTCGTCATCGGCATCGAGTTTCATGCGTGTGGCCGGCCAGGTCAGCGTGACGGGACTCGGCTGCTGCGGATTGCGATTTGGATATTCGGCGAAGGCGATCGTGCCGGCCGGAGAAGCATCCGGCTTCGGCTGCTCCTCCATCCGCAATCCCCTTCGCGCCGCGGCGCTTTGCTGCGAGCGATT
>Ga0307511_10004822_pt1 | contig 13797 bp, 3 predicted proteins | sample 13_EM_MG_FD_200266 | JGI IMG/M metagenome (GOLD analysis project Ga0307511, IMG submission 200266) | Populus trichocarpa ectomycorrhiza microbial communities from riparian zone in the Pacific Northwest, United States - 13_EM | ecosystem: Host-associated > Plants > Roots > Unclassified | place...
TAATAATAAAATTTTAAAATAAAGATTCCTTGTGAAGATCATTTTAGAAATAATTCTATGTTTTTACATATGTTGTTTTCTTTAGAATAAAAAAAGTATATTCCTCTGTCAATCGGAGCTAAAAAAATTTAAATGATGGGGCAAATTAATTCATAATAAAATAAGTTTTAACAACATCAATCTACCTCGTACTAATAATTACCGGTTCTTTGAGATGCCGACCAAACTTCCTTCATAAATGGCTTTCAGAATCATAGCCACTTCGCTATTAAAGTCTGTCAGAGAACATCGGTGACGGATAAATATGGGGCAGAGGCACTATTACCCACCAATCAAGCACCAAATGGCTGCATTTGTCCCGACAAAGTGGTAAGTATTGTGGTAAAGTCAATTCAGTTTTAGAATCTGCAAATATTTTAATCTAAAGTTTTTGAGAAATGCCAAAGTCTAATGGAATTTAGCATTTTGTAGAAGAAGCACATCCCACTTTCTGTTTCATGGTCACTTGAATGCCTCGACACCTCAGATTTGGACAACCTCTAAAAGTTGGTCTCGATGAGGACCTTGGATATGTTTGCCCTAGGCCCAGTTGGTAATCAATCCAAACACCAAATCGAGCAAAACCAAGTACTTTTTATCATGCCGGTAGAAGAATTATTCCTGAAGCCATTCTTATCGGGAAAAACTTTTTTTTTTTTTTAAAAAAAAAAACTGATGTAGAGAAGGATCTAGGGCAAAGTCCCAGACAAGGGATAATCGGCAACTAGTAATAAAATTCAACTTAGAAATCAATCTAGAGTAAGAACTGAGTTATAAGGATGGTCTACTCGTGCTTGGTACATCTATTTTTTTTTATAAAAATATAATCAAAATAATAATATTTTGATAAATTTTATTTTTTAAAATAATAATAAATTGAAGATTGGGTTTTATCCCGAGGCAACCATGTCATTAATTACCCCGGATTTTTAACCATGTTAAATTGAATTAATCTTATTTTTTTTTTATTTGGATTGGTTCAAGTCTCGGATAGAGTTAGATTTCATTTCAATCCACCGAGTTGATCTGGTTTGTATAACTAGTATCTAAAGAAGATGGGTAATGATATTTCACCTGTCAAACAAAAAACAACACACTCTTGTAACAGATAAAGGCTTTATCATAGTCCACTGTCCAAAAGATTTCTAGTTAATAGATCCATATTGCATTCTCGAGGGCCTTGCCCATTACCATTAGATTCAAATCGTTAAGCAGGTAACAAATAATTAGGTAACATACAAATTTGATAGGATTTGGATTGCTTCCTTACACCACAGTCAAACAATACTGATGACAATTCACTGCATAAACTCATCCCTTGAGATCCAAATAATGTAAAGGTACCTTTCTCGAAATGGATGTGAAAGAAATTCTCATATTCCTCTTATACGTAGCAATGCATTGGGTCAGCTTTCGACTAAAGCTACTCCTGCTCATAAACTCGATAGCTTGATCCATAAAAGTTCAACATGGGCTCAAGGTTCCTCATGGAAGGATAAAGATTAAAGTCCCAGGCTTGATTCTTGGGATCTCTGAGAATCACCCACCATCTGATTGGTGGGTCTCATCACATAGATGGTGTTTGCGTAATTCTTTCTGGGCTTGCGTAATGGTAAATCTGCTGTCCCAAAAACATTTTCCATCCAGTATAGGCTCCGAATTTCAATGGCCCAATAGAAGTTGAGGCAGTTGGGTCGCGTTGACCCAGATGCGACTCATTTAAGAGATCCTTCGACTTTCGGCCGAAAAAATTAAGCTGCCAAGATCCGGCTTGTGTATAAAGATAATTTTTAATCTTTCGATTTTTATCATTCCTTGTTGTTATAGACCAGCAAGAACTCCAAAAGAACGTTGAAATCTTCTCAAGAAGATTGATAACTCCATAATCTCCAACTCCCCGCCATCTTCAAAACTTGAAAGTATCATGGCTTGATCAGATTCAGTCACCGCATATTTTCTTACTTTTCATTTTCACTACCCATCCACTGCCAAAAACAACACAGAAAGAAGTATGCAGTTACAAAAATCATTTTCAGAGACCTTAACCGTCTTCTACACACTTGCTGGGAGATACATTGATAACAATCTTACAATAGATTGTAATGACAAGGGAGTGGAATTTGTGGAAGCCCAAGTAAGTGGCTGTCTCTCATAGCTTCTCGAGGGAGGAGAACTTGAGACCTAGTTGCGGAATCATTTGGCTTCATATCCAACTCAACCTGAAAACAGCCTTTTTGTACTGATCCAATTCAACATGTTTGAATCCAGAGTGGTGACCATTGGTGTCTGTGTGACACACAGGTGTCTGATGCACACACAGGTGTGACTCGTGCGTGTCTATATTGAGCTTGAGTATAATAAACTAGGACGTGTTTGAAGTAAGCTTTCACTCAAGGATTTGAGGTCCAAAACTGAAGACTATTGCCAGTACCATTACCAATGGATCACACCAGCCGACACGAGTCGAGGTCGTGCAGCAGTTATATGGAAGACTCTAACAATGGTGGCTCAAGCGAAACACGGTCGGTTAAGGCCTTCCCTCTTGACACATAGATTTAACATGAGAGGGAAGATAGCAATGCCTGTACCGGATATATAATTCTCGTGGGAACTTTGCAAGTGTCAATTTCACATTTTACACCAGACGACGATAGCAAGGTGCAACTATTCATGACCTCGTAGATAGAGTTCACAATGGAATAAAGATGGTGGCAGATTGTGCAAAAGTTTCAAGCAGATTTAGGTTAGTGGATTGCATGCCCCTGGTGTTGATATGGTTTTTCTTGTAGACACTAACAGCTTGTTTGAACCAATTATATATATTAAAATTGATTTCAACTATTTAAGCAAATTGAATCGATTTGATTTGCTAATTAATTTTTTTCATTTGAAATATGTTTTAGTTTCATGGTCCATGCTCCGTGTACTAAGAGATTAAGATTTCTCAATTTACATTTGTGAGTTCACTTGGTTTTCGGAGACCTTTTTAAACTCCAGCGAAAGAACTCGATTGACCAATGGCGACAAGATCAAACGAAGAAAACTTCTTAAAGATGTTTCCAAGCAATTCCCTCTTTGTTGAAGATCTTGAACATTGCTTTGGTTTTATTCTGAACTTATTTTATATCACGACGATGTCGTCTTGTTTTTTTAAACCATAGTTTATATTATTTTAATTGAAAATAATTGGCTTGTTCAACCTATGAGCTGAGCCCCTGAGCATTGGGCAGGGGGTTAAGACACATAGCCATGTTAGAATGTACTTTTCTCCAAGTTAGAAAGGGAAATGGAGGGCAACAGGATCATGTTGTCGCACTTTAGAGTTTAGATTACAGAACCTGTATATTCAAAAGACTCGCAAGAGGGCTATTTTCTCCCCTGCGGTGCATCAGGTAAATATTACCACTTCCACAGCCCTAGGACCCCTGACCTGAAGTGCTGTGCATCTTACACCGGCCAACGAGGTTCTGGCCACATAGCTAGGGTTTTGACAACAATCCAATCTAAGAGGCTTATCTCGCAACCATCAAGTTCATGATAAACGGATCAATTGATCTACCCCGATTAACACAAACATCATCGTAGACAACAAATATTTTGGACTCCCAACGTTTTTCTGGTTTAGGATATCCAGTCCACCTGAGACAGGAATTCTCAAGCTATTTCAAGAACATGGAAATACTCACAGCTTGCACATTTAATAAAAAATGTAGACATGATTAAAAAGAATGATTTCGTTTTTGCCTGTATAAGCTCTAATAACAGACTTGAAGAAACGCGCAGAACAGAGTAAAAAACTATATATTAAAGCTCAAAACTAGGAGGGTACAAAAGGAATCATCTCTATTACCTCAAAGAATTAACAAATATTCCGGATTCTATATAGAACCCCTAGGGAGTAAACCGACCTAAACTGAAGGTCAAGAAGGCAAAAAAGGAGGAATTAATATACTTGGGCATGATGGCATTGCTCTAAAGATAATTAAAGAAGGGAATTTACAATTAGGACAAGGAGCTCCGAGCGGAAATAGTTAAGCAGGGCGGTCCTCAGGTCTCTAATGGAGGTCTTCTTTGCAACTCTGCTTCAAAACAACCTAGGGTATTTCCTAGTGAACTTAAGAATATAAAATGCCTTTCATGTTGTCTGTGTATGTTATAGTATTCTCCTCTTTATGTAATTCCTTGTAACATTTATAAAGCACTCGATTTCTTCCATGTCACCAGGGACTTGAGAAACTCCATGACCTAAAATGATAGCATGCAGATGATAGCAAAGATTAGATATTTGGAAAACGGAAATAAAAATAGCACAAATCTGTAAAAATAGACAGATCAGTTTTAGAGCAGTAGAACACGAGTGAAATAGAAGGAGATCATGGTGCAAAAATTATACAGGAATGTCCAGGTATCTTTTTTGATGGCTTAAGCTAAAAGAAGTTCAAATAAAAATAAATTCTACCTCTGCTGGGTCTCTGAGAGAGTAATACGCATTGCTTTCCTTCGGTGATTTTGATACAAAAATGCCATAACCACAGTTCCTCTCTCTCAAAACCTATCGAGAGTGCATCAAATTAATTCAGCATGTAACCAAAGAGTGTCTGTCTTACAGATTCATCAGCATAATAAAAGAGGAATGTTGGAACTATTTTATCTATAGGTTACCTTAAATGCATCTTCATCTGTCCGGTCATCTCCAACATAAATCGGCAGCACATCATCACAATTGCTGAGATCTAAAACAGGTTTCTTGTTGTAATTAGTATAAAGAAAAGCTTAACATTCTCTTAATCATATGTAACAAACAGTTCAAAGTAAATTGTTGCTCACCTAGTGATTCAAGTAGAAATTCAAGAGCTTTCCCCTTGTCCCAATTGATCGCGGGACGGATTTCTAAAACCTAATTGTTGTCAAGATAACATAACATAAATGACGGATCCCTTAAACCAAAAGGAGCATAGATTAGCGAAACTAAAAATGATAAAATTTACCTTCCTCCCATGAGTCAATCGCAGGCGAGGATACTTCTTTATGACATCCTGGACACGCTCCCCAACTGATTTCCAGTTCTGAAAACAAATTCCATAAAGTATGATTAAACATTGAAATACAGGAATAACTCCTTTGTTTGGCAAAATAACACAAGAGAGAAGTAAATTGAAAATTCAAGATTTAAATTTTCAGGAAAAACAACCAACTTACATCTTGATCAACGTTACGGTAATGTACAGAGACACAGAATTTATTGTTCTCAACTGTTGCCCCTTTAATATCTTCGGTAATCCTGACAAGGGAACTATAAACCTGCAGAGGTAAATAGATTGAGAATAAGCAAAACAAACAAGCACATCAAAATTGGCATTGAAGAGAAAAGATTCACGTACCTCGTCAATCATAGGTAAAAATTCTCTTGCAGGCTGGAATAAGTTAACTTCGTTGCCCTACATTTAGAAAAAAATAAAATGATAAACTCAATTTAGAAAATTAGGGGTAGACGCTAAGAAGCTACAAAGAGGTGCCAAGAATGTTTATACCTGCTTGTCCGTAGACTTGATACAATTTCGGTGGTCGTCAGATACAGATTGCCTGACAGGGCCCATGATATCCATACCATGACTACCCGCATAGTAGAGTTCTGTAAGCCCTACAAACTCATACACCTGAATACAAAAACAATCAAGGTCGAATGAAAACATGAACCAAAGAGAAAAAAAATGCACATGAAGTCATCAAAAAAAGGACTTTCATTTGTTTCAAAACAAGTTCTTTAGTTACCTTGTCACGGCTTCTTCCACTGATTATTGCTGTTGGGAAATATTTTGCCACTTCCTTTACAATGGAACGCATCTATAAAAAATGCAGGATTTCATGAGAAAAATAAGAGGATAGAAAATAAATCTAAACAGCAATATTTCCCATGTCATTCATGAAACTACTCTTACATCAGCAGACATGAAGGCATTGTCAGGATTTTCAACAATTGGTGAAAGAGTACCATCATAATCCAGAAATAAGGCGATTCTCTTGCCTTTTGCAAAGTTTGCAATTTGCTCGAAAGATGCAAGCGCAGATGGATATTTAAGCTGCACAGTCGAGAAAAGGTGAACAACGCTTTACAAATTAATTATCTACCAATTTGACACTAAAAAAATCTATAGGTGAACTTAAGATAAATGAATTACCAGCCAGGTGCGATAGGCAACTTCTGGATCAGGTGCGGAAAGCTCATGGTTAATATCCTTGGCAAACTTCTTATGAGTAGGAGATGATGATTTCATGGCATCCAGCCAACCACAGGAGCGAACATCATCAAGCACTCCAGTTTTCCTCCTAGGAATAGATAGTAATAGATTTGACGAGAAAGGTGCACCTGAGGGTGAGTACGGCAGCATCAAACCATGGTGGTACCCGCGTAGCCTTGACTTGCTTAGGGGAGCAGAATCAGTGAGCACAGGAGCATTATGATTTGATTTGAGGTCCATCGGATTCAGATTCGTAAGAGTATTTTTTATAACGTCCAAATAAAGTCAAAGTTAACAGTAGACTGTCCTTGCAAATTGAATAAAATAACAAAGCTTTTTGAATGCCAGATATCTCTTCACCCAACCCTTTTATCGATAAAGAACCACCTCTTCAGAGATATCTTGTCAATGCTGCTTGGCAAGCAGTCCATCAAGCACTGGGCTCCTGAAAACTGATGGCCAGAACAAAGAGCTCCTAAGAAAACAGTCAATTACAATGTCAAGTTACTTTCAAAGAAAACCAAGATCCAATTTACCTATATGTTTTCATCTCTGTAGCCAACACGATGAACCAAAAAAGGGTCTGAAAAGTTGTTAATGTTTTGCTCTTGCGTTCCTCGGGAAATCCTCAATCCTCTGCAAAACACAGTGAAACAACTAAGTAATGCAAGAGACACCATTATATTCCCAAATAGTAGAAGCTGAAAGCATGGCTTACAAGATGATTATGAAGAACTAAACAAACAATGATAACAAGAACAAAACCCACAGAGAAGTTCCCAAGCAGGCTTGTACAACTTTGGTGTGGCAAACAGAAATTTACCAGAGAATGAATGTACTCAATACTTTGTAAATCAGTATCAAACAACAAAATTGAACTCATCGCACAAGAACTGCCTCTAGACAGAAAAAATTAACAGAACAAAAATATTAAACTAGGTGTGTCTTCTGTATCCCATTTAACAAGAAAGCCAAAATATATCCACCATTGGCTACCAAAGCCTGTGTCAAGGAATAAAACTTCAAGGTCATTAAGAATCTGATACTTCCTCAAAATTCCTGACACAGAATCCGTTTCCATATCCCATAAATCATCCAAGAAAGGACTCTAGATCTACAGGAAACAGCTTTAGGTAAAATCAACTGAAGTCTCCACGTATCTCAGCTACGAGAAACATGAAAAAATGACGGTCCTACTTATCTGCGCACATCAGCTAAGTAATTGACAAACAAACATATCATAACATGGATTTCATTACATATATTATACTATAGTGCAATAACACATTAATGACATAAAATCATAAATCACCTATTGCATAAAGAAGAATAAAAGAAAGAACACTGAAGCAAATCTATACAACCCAACTTCTTATAAAAAAAAACAGTGTCCAGTATTAAAAACTGGCCCACAAAGATGATCTTGTAGAGAAAATTGGTAGTTATGTACAATAAAAAGCTCTCTATATGAAAAGCTTTCACACTGAAGCAAACCATATGCAAACCACAAATAGTGGGCCTACATTACAAGCACGGGATTCATTAAAACAAATGAAGCCAAAAGATTAATCAAACGATATGTATTCATATATCATTAATGCAAATAAATTTTTTTAAAAAATCATAATTTTTTCAGAAAACGAAGATATCTCCCTACTTTCGTTGCTATCACACATTCTCCTGCTATGAGCTCAACCGCCCAACAACACCATCATCAGAGTTTTCCAAAAATAGAAAAAAAGAAAAAAACAGGTCATACACACAGGGTACTTAAAAAATACATTTTTTTTTAAAAAAAAAACCCAGATAATAAAACCATTAAAGAAGTAAAAAAATAAAAAAAATATTCACCCTTACTTTTTTTTTAGAGCACGGAATCCGTGGGGTTCAATTTATGGTCAAGATTTCCAGCGAGGTAAACATGAGGATGCTTGAAAAGCACACACGGTTTTAACACAAAAAAGAAGAAGAAGAAATTGACATTTGACCATGACCATGTCTCGTGTACAGTAATAGAAATCAGAGAGATAAAAACAAAGACTTGAATCACCATCACCATTTTTGCCTTATCACACACGCTTAGCTTTGAAAATCAATGTCCCCTTTTCAGTTAGGAAATATAAACAGAAAAAACTGTACTACAAGTTATTATTATTAATATTATTATTATTTTGACTAAAGAAAAAATTGAAAAAGAAAAAGAAAAAGAAGAGTCGCTTTTAACTGAAACCAGAAAAGCATTCAAAGAAGATAGAGAAGAGAAGAGGAAACAGAGATGGAAAAATTAACAGCGGAAAACGCTGTCGTTTTTGAGGAAAACTAAGCGGCAACATCACTTGCAAGATAACACGCGTGCGCTAAGAGATGAGAAAGTTTAGAAGATTGGACGGATACGCCGTCGTTTTACAGAAACGAAAAAGTTAACGTACCGGAGAGGAGCTCCAACCCAAAACAAGAACGCGAAAGAAATCTCGAGAATGCAGCTGCTTTCTCCTTCAATAAACGAATCGCAAAGAATCAGCAACGAAATGAATGAAACGAAACCGTATAGGTGTCTTAACGGCCGTAACGAAAACGACGAAAGAACAGAAGGAAGCCACAGCCACAGCTGCAGAGAGTATAAGAAAAGAATTCCTTCGAAAGGGATAGAAAGAAAGGTAAAAACGGCAAAACACCTCTGTGATAGAATCGCAGAGAAAAAATGCGAGAGACAGAGATTGGTTGTTTTTGTGGGTTTTCTTTCTTTCGACGCAGAACGAGAAAAGCGAAGGAGATAGGAGAGAAGCAAGCAAGTAGAGGAGAGCTGAGGAGAATTGAGTTTTTACGTTCTCTCTATTCTATGACTTCAACGTGTTTTATAAGCGTGTGTTTCGTAACCATTGTGTTTCAGAGTGTGCTGTAATTTTTATTTAAAAATATATTAAAATAATAAGTTTTTTTTTATTTTTTACATATTCAAAATCATTAAAGAAAAAATAATTTCAAAAACGTTTATTAGACAATAATTTAAAGACTCTAAATTCTAATTTTTTTTTATATAACTATTAAGTTTTAAAGTGTAAATTTGATATTGTGGCGCGTGAAATATTTTAAAAATATAATAAAATAATTTTTTTAGATTTTTTTAATATCAAAACATTAAAAATATATTAATTTAATATTTTTTAAATAAAATATATTTTTAAATTACAAACAAAAACATAATCTACTGTCACTCCTGACACTCCCAAAGTGGATTTTACAACTGTGCTTGACGTCATCAACCCTCGCCGTTAAAATAGTAATTTTCATAGAAAGTGAAAGGGAGACGTGTTTTTTTCGCGTCATGTAAGTGTATTTTGAGAGTGGGTTAAAACAGATTTCAGAATATTTTATATTAATAAAATTCACTTAATTAATTTTTTAATCCTATTTTATTTTTGTTTACTTAGTTGATGGCTTAGAATAAACAAAAAAAAGTAAACAGAAAGACAAAAAACTGCCTAACTTGCGTGGGGTCCACGGGATCTTGTGATTAGACGACACGTGGGAAAAAGACTTTGCGGCCAAGCGCGTGGATACACCTATGAGTGAGTCGAGTCTGACGTGTTTACGTTTCAGCGCGGGTCCTACTAGGAAAGAGCTGTGGTAACCAAGTGTCTCGTCGCTTTCAGTAACAGGGTGACAGCTGGATGATGGTCACCGATGACGGTCGTTTTATGCAAGGTCCCACGTGGCAGGCAGGGAGGATAAGGGGCCCAGGATGCTCTGTTCTAAGTAACTATAGCCACTGGATGATATGAGGTGGCAAGAGATGGGATGTAGGGTCCATTGATTTAAGGGTGCAACCAATGATAACCACAGAAAGAACTACGGTGGCAGAGATGAAGATTGATGGGACTAAAACTGAAATGTCACCACAAACTTTGTTTAGAGAAATTTTTTCTACCCATCACCTTGAATCGGTTGTTTTTTTTTTTATAAACTTTTAGGGCATGTTGCCTTTAAAAGCTGCAAAGTTTTCCCATATATATATATATATAAAAACTTTATTTCATATTTTTTCAATATCAAAGGGATATAATCCAATTAGATTACACGTTAAGAACTATGGGTTTTTTTTAAAACACTAAATTTCTCAAAAGATAATAATTAAAAAACTAACATGATTTTAAAAATAAACTGTATTACTTAAAACAGCACAACCACAGCTAAGAACAACACAACTCAAATTTATTTTTTAAATTGTATAAGTTGTGTTGTTTTTAAAATTATTCTATTTTTTAATTCTTTTTTATTTGGTGCTATTTATTCATAAAGAAATTAGGAAAGTTTCATTTTTTTTATAAAAAAAATATTATTTGTATGATATTAAGATAGTGATTGGAAATATGGTACCGATTGTTTTTTCAAAATGTTTTTCGCTAAGAAATGTATTAAAATAATATTTTTTTTAATTTTTTAAAATAATTTTTAACATCAATAAATCAAAACTATCTAAAAAATAATTTTAAATAAAAAATAATAATTCTAAAACGTAAATACAAACAACCTCTAAAATTATAACTTTCATATTTATTTGCTATTGCTATACCTATACCGACACAAGCTTGAAAACATGCTATCACAATCACACCCATATTAAAATAGAAAAATTTAATGTAAATACACAAATAATTAAAATACGCCAGTCTTGAATAGTTAGGTGAAAATGATTAAGATATTAAATGAATTTTTTCCGTGTCAAGGAGAAATATGTGCTTAGACCAAATAGAAAAGCATTTTGTTTTTACAAGCAAACTTTACCACCCACGTAAGAGGAAAAAAAAAACTTCTGCTATAGAGTATGAGCTAGCTACGAGGTCAAAATTCATGGCATTATTTAATTATTTATGGTAAAGTAAGTTATTATATAGCCTTCATGTCTTCGAGTTTAATATTATATGAAGAGAGTTGTGGTTGCCATTAGCACACGTCTTGACCGAAGAAGTTAATCTCAATAATTCATCGTTAATTATGAATTATGCACCTTTTTTTTCTTTTTTCTTTCTTTTAAAAAGGGAATTTCGACCTAGTGGTTCAAGTCCTAACTGGAAAGCAGAAACGGGGAAAGAAACATCCCACCATTGTCGACAACAACAATGCTCATTGCTCAATCTTTGTAGGCAATGACATGGAAAAGGTACGTGATGGGCCATGACCTTCTAGGTCCTCAAGTTTTTCCAAAAGAACCTTCCTCTCTTGTTCCATATGTTCCATATGCCCCTCCGTTCTTATAAAATAATACGAATTAAATAATAATTAGGGCACCAAAAACTCTTGACACATTACCTAAACCCAACACTTTATGAACTTTATGAAATAATATTGAAATTTGAATGAGAAGGGTTGGTGCGATGAGAAGGATTGTTAAAGAGGAAGGCATTTGAATCAAGGGAGTAAGGGGTCAACTTTGTTCCTTTGGAAAATTCGAAGAATGTCATTTGTGCTGGTGTATGGTTGGTATCACATTGCGGTGTTATTGAAACCGTGTGTTTTGTCTTAGTCACGGTCTTGAAAGTATATTTGTTTAATTAATTCATAAAATAATTTCATATGGATTCCACTGAAAATTTCTTTTGAAATATTACCCATGAAAAAACTATATTTTGTATTTAAAAAAAACTTGTATTTTTAAACTATATATAAATGCAAAAATTACTGCAATAATTAACAAGTATACACTGAATCTAGTTAATAGTTTAATCAACTAATGATGGAATTCAACTATAGTTTAATTAATTCATAAAATATTCAACTATACAAATAATACAGGGAAAAAAAACTTAGTTAAAATCATGTAACTTCTATAATTTTTACATATTCAAATATAGTCCGCTTTCCTCATTAAATGCAAAATATCATGATAAAACCAAATATATATTGACATTAAAAAAGAAAAATCACAACTCCCCTTGATCAATCAAAGCAGGAAGATTCTATGATATTGTTTATGGTTAGGCTAGCAAGGTACGTAGTTAGAAACAAATTAGCTATATTATTACCATTATTTTTTTAATATAACAAATAAATCCCCTTCTCTTACATATATATTACTATATCATTGTTGTGATTTATGACTTAATAATATTATTTTAACAAATCAATATGGTAGAAAAAATCATTGAAAACAAATCTCTTGAGGTTCACACTAAACATGCTAATGTGTAACCAGACAAACACACATATTATTATTCTCTTCATACGTGCTTGAGACTAACCAGCAGACACCAACCAGCCATCTCCTGCCGGGTCTAGCTTAAATGAGAACGACTGGTTAGAATCTTAACTTTGGAATGAACATGGAATTCTTCACTGCAATTGGTAATAAAAAAGAAGTGGAGATTTGGGGAAGACTTTGTCGCACGGCAAGAGATGGGCTGTGCGCAGGGTCAGTCAATGGAAGCTGGCAAACAGGAAGGGCTGGTTTAAAAGGAACACAGCACAATAGAGGGTCAAAGACGCTGACAAGAGAAAAACAAAAGGAAGTAACTAGGAAAAGGAAACGATGAAAAACATTTGTGCATTGGAAAGTGAAAGAGAAACTTAATAGATTAATTTTTGCCGTTTTCAAGGCCTTCTTTCTTTCTTGGTGGTGGCCATGTCGGGGGCCACTTGCGGTTGGTTACAGAACCTTCTCTTTCAATGCCGTCGGTTGTGGTAAGTTGGACTTTCTATGCATTTAATAATCTTGCTTCTAAGTGTAAATTTCGTGCAAGTCTTTTGACATTGATATCTCTTGGATTGTTCTTGATTCGTCTATCTCAAGGATTCATCAACGAAGACTGGAGTAAATTTCTGAGAAGGAAAGTGGAAGTAGCAGTACCACAAGAGGAGATATTCCTTTTTCCTTTCTTTTCATTAGACTCATAAACATGGTTCAGAAACTGTCTCCAAAAAAAAATCATTATGCTATCAAATCAATTCAAGTTAATGAGTTGACTTAGCAGTTTAAACTAAGTTTAATTGAATAATCAAATTAATAAAAAGCCTAATATTATATCAACTAGTTTTTATTGGATCAATTTTTCTCTGTTCGATGTAAATTAGGTTCTAGGTCATAAGTTTCTCCCATCAACCGGACATCGCAAGTTAGGTTAGTAACTATAGTTTAAAGCTTCCCTTGACTTTGTTTTTCAATTCCTTTCATTTAAAATTTTAGGTTTGAATTTATTTATTTATTTATTTAGTCTTGGTATAGATGAGCTAGCTAGCTTCTAAATATAAACTTCTTGATAATTGGGGAGGACCTAATTTTAATAGGAAAACACATTAATGGAAGCGTGAGATGGAGGCAATGGCTTCATAAGATCCTCCAATAACAATAGATTAACACTCATAATCCAAGGAGATAAAAGATGGGCGACGCCCATGGTTTGTTTCAACATTCGGTGTACAATACGAAACACATTCATGCATTTCAATCACAAATATATATATATATATATATATATATATATATATATATATATATATATATTAAAATTCACTGAGATACACA
>Ga0307511_10004823_pt1 | contig 13796 bp, 12 predicted proteins | sample 13_EM_MG_FD_200266 | JGI IMG/M metagenome (GOLD analysis project Ga0307511, IMG submission 200266) | Populus trichocarpa ectomycorrhiza microbial communities from riparian zone in the Pacific Northwest, United States - 13_EM | ecosystem: Host-associated > Plants > Roots > Unclassified | place...
GCGGGGAGCGGACGACGTTCGCCGCCAGCTCCCGAACGAAGTCGACCTTCTCCTCGGCGAGCACGGGGACACCGGCCCGGAAGGGGTCGGCTGCCTCCTCCGCCGACTCGACGACCCACACGCCCTTGCCGTCGTAGCCGCCGCGGACGGTCTTGAGGACGACCGGGAAGCCGTCCCCCTCCGCCGCAAAGGCGACCACGTCCGCCTGGTCGGCGACGATGCGGTGCCTCGGGCACGGCACGCCGATCTCGACGAGCTTCGCGCGCATCACGCCCTTGTCCTGGGCGTGCACGAGCGCGGCCGGGCCCGGGCGCACGGGGATGCCGTCCGCCTCCAGGGCGCGCAGATGCTCGGTGGGTACGTGTTCGTGATCGAAGGTGATCACATCGCAGCCCCGCGCGAAGTCACGCAGCGTGTCGAGGTCGCGGTAGTCGCCGATGACGACATCGCCGACGACCTGCGCCGCGGAATCCTGAGGGGTGTCACTGAGGAGCTTGAATCTGATGCCGAGCGGGATGCCCGCCTCGTGTGTCATACGAGCGAGCTGCCCCCCGCCGACCATGCCGACTACCGGGAACGTCACTCCCCCAGGGTATCGGTCACACCGCGGCGGCCCGATTTCCGTACCTCTTACCGTTCTTTTCCGGGTCTCTTCCCGACCTGTGAGCCGCTTCACGGGCGGTGGGGGAATGCGATGGTTAGCATGGCTGGGTCGACGAATCCGCGATGACACCCGAGATGACAGGGGCCTGCACACCCATGGAACGTGGTTCCGAAGGGCCTTTCAAACGGCTCACGCGCGAGGTCGCCAAGTTCGGCGCGGTGGGCGTGGTGGGCACCGTGGTGAACTTCGCGGTCTCCAACCTGCTGTGGCATCTGACCAGCCTGCAGGCCGTGCGCGCCAACGTGATCGCGACGATCGTCGCCATCGGGTGCAACTACATCGGCTTCCGCTACTTCACCTACCGTGACCGCGACAAGAGCGCCCGCACCAAGGAACTCACCCTGTTCCTGGCGTTCAGCCTGGTCGGCCTGGTGATCGAGAACGGCGTCCTGTTCGCGGCGATCTACGGCCTCGGCTGGGACAGCTCGCTGCAGCGCAACGTCTTCAAGGTGCTCGGCATCGGCATCGCGACGCTGTTCCGCTTCTGGTCGTACCGCACCTGGGTGTTCAAGGCGCTGCCGGCCGAGGAACCGGTCCTGGACGCCGACGCTTTCCCTAAGCCGCCGTCGGAGCCGCAGCCGCTGCCCCGCCCCAAGCAGCGCGTGAGCTGAACAGCCGCTTTCTCCGCCTCAGCGGACCGTGGGCTCTTCCTCGTCCGCCGGCGGCCGCTTCGTCGGCGGCGTGCGCGACAGGAACAGGCCGAACACCGGCGGCTGCGCCTGCAGCATCTCCAGCCGGCCGCCGTCCGCCTCCGCGAGGTCACGCGCGACCGCCAGGCCGATCCCCGTGGAGTTGCGGCCGCTGATCGTCCGCTCGAAGATCCGCGCACCGAGATCGGTCGGAACCCCCGGACCCTCGTCCGTGACCTCCACGACGGCCTGGTTGCCGGTGACACGGGTGCGCAGGGCGACCGTTCCGCCGCCGTGCATGAGCGAGTTCTCGATCAACGCGGCCAGCACCTGCGCCACCGCCCCCGGGGTGCCGACGGCCTGCAGATGCCGCTTGCCGGAGCTGACGATCGCGCGGCCGGAGCTGCGGTAGGCGGGCCGCCACTCGGCCAGCTGCTGCTGGATGACCTCGTCGAGGTCGAAGGAGACGGCGGACCCGGTACGGGGGTCACGCGCGTTGGTCAGCAGCCGCTCCACGACATCGGTGAGCCGCTCGACCTGCGTCAGCGCGATCGTCGCCTCCTCCTTCACCGTGTCCGGGTCGTCCGTGAGGGTGATCTCCTCAAGGCGCATGGACAGCGCGGTCAGCGGCGTACGCAACTGGTGCGAGGCGTCCGCGGCGAGCCTGCGCTCGGCGGTGAGCATGCGGGCGATGCGCTCGGCGGAGGAGTCGAGGACATCGGCGACCCGATCCAGCTCCGGGACGCTGTACCGCTTGTGCCGGGGCCGCGGATCACCGGAACCGAGCCGCTCGGCGGTCTCCGCGAGGTCGGTGAGCGGCGAGGCGAGCCGGTTGGCCTGCCGTACCGCGAGGAGTACGGCAGCCACCACGGCGAGCAGCGCCACGGCACCGATGATGAGCAGCGTCCGCCCGACCTCGCGGGTGACGTTCGAGCGCGGCTCCACCACGGTGACCGACTCGCCCTCCTCACCCTTGGCGGTGGAGTGGATGACATCACCCGTCGGCTTGGTGCCGACCTCGATCACCGGGTCGCCCGGGATGCGGATCACGGCGTAGCGATCCTCCGTGACCTGGGTGCGCAGCACCTCCGAGTCGACGATCTCCGCGCCGAGGATCCGGCTGTCCACGATGCTGGCCAGCCGGAGCGCCTCGGAATCCACGCGTTCCTGGGCGCTGTTGCTGATCGTGCGCGTCTCGACGATGACAAGGGACACACCGAACACGGCGATGACCACGAGCACCACGGCGAGCGTGGACTGAATAAGACGACGACGCACGGGGCCCTCCGGCCGGTGACTTTGTGAGAACCGGTGCGGGCAGCACCCTTAGGGGCGCGGGGAACTGCGCGACCAGCCACACGCAGCCAGCACCCGCGCACCCACCTGAACCACCATGGCGATGACGCGCGTAAACCCGGCTAGCTCTTCTCGAACCGGAACCCGACACCCCGCACGGTGGCGATGTACCGAGGATTCGCCGCATCGTCACCGAGCTTCTTCCGCAGCCAGGAGATGTGCATGTCGAGCGTCTTGGTCGACGACCACCACGTCGTGTCCCAGACCTCACGCATCAACTGGTCCCGGGTGACAACCCGCCCCGCGTCCCGCACGAGAACACGCAGCAGGTCGAACTCCTTGGCGGTGAGCTGGAGTTCCTCGTCACCCATCCACGCACGGTGCGACTCCACGTCGATCCGCACCCCGTGCGTGGCCGGCGGCTGCGCCGGCTCCGCGGCACCGCGCCGCAGCAGGGCCCGGACACGGGCGAGCAGTTCGGCGAGCCGGAAGGGTTTGGTGACGTAGTCGTCGGCGCCCGCGTCGAGGCCCACGACGGTGTCCACCTCGTCGGCGCGCGCGGTCAGGATGAGGATGGGGACGGTGTGGCCCTCGGCGCGCAGTCGGCGGGCCACTTCCAGGCCGTCCATGCCGGGCAGGCCCAGGTCCAGGACACACAGGTCGATGCCGCCCTGGATGCCGGCGTCGAGCGCTGTCGGTCCGTCCTCGCGCACCTCGACCTCGTAACCTTCCCGTCGCAAAGCGCGGGCCAGCGGCTCCGAGATGGACGCGTCGTCCTCGGCGAGCAGTACACGGGTCATGAGGTGATGGTAGTCCGCCTCGGACAGCGGTCGGGGTGTGATCGCCACGAGTGATTCTTACCTTGGGGCAAGTCGGGTGTGCTCCGGTGAAGGATGTGGTCAGAACCTGTGCCTGTGGGATGCCATCCTGATATCCACCTTCGAATCGGCGCCCGCGGTTCCACTTCTCCCTGTGATCCGTGTCTCAAGTCCTTCCATATCAGGCAGTGCCCTGCCGTATGGTGACCTGACCGCTTGTAGTGACACTGGGGACCTTTGGCGAGCATTTACTGCTGAAGGTCTTTTTTGTGTGCGGCCCCCCGGCCAACAAGGCCCGACCAGCAAGGATCGACCATGGCGTCCAGCCTTACGAAGGACTCGGTGACTCCGGGCACCCCCGGTTCCGAGAAGACCTTCTTCGGCCACCCCCGCGGACTGGCCACACTCTTCATGACCGAGATGTGGGAGCGCTTCTCCTACTACGGCATGAGGGCCCTGCTTCCCCTGTACCTGGTCGCCCCCGGCGGCCTCCACCTGAGTGCGGCCACCGCTACCGCGATCTACTCGGTGTACCTGTCCCTCGTGTACCTGCTCGCCCTGCCCGGCGGCTGGTTCGCGGACCGGGTCCTCGGTCCCCGCAAGACCGTCGCGGTCGCCGGCGTGATCATCATGCTCGGCCACCTCACCCTCGCCCTGCCCACCTCGGGCACGTTCTTCGCGGGCCTCGGCCTGGTGGCGATCGGCTCGGGTCTCCTCAAGGCCAACATCTCCACGATGGTCGGCCACCTCTACGAGGGCCCGGACGACCCGCGCCGCGACGGCGGCTTCACCCTCTTCTACATCGGCATCAACGTCGGCGCGTTCGCCGCACCGCTGGTGATCGGCACCGTCGGGGAGAACGTCAACTGGCACCTCGGCTTCGCGCTCGCCGCGGTCGGCATGGCGCTCGGCCTCGCGCAGTACCTGCTCGGCACCCGCCACCTCAGCTCCCGCTCGGACGTCGTCCCCACGCCGCTGTCCGCCGAGGAGAAGGCGGCCACGCTGCGCAAGTCGGGTCTCTGGGCAGCCGTCGCGATCGTCTTCTACGCGGTCGTCGGCTTCTCCGGCCACTACACGCTCAACTGGCTGCTCGTCCCGATCACCGTCGCCGGTCTGCTCATCCCCGTCCTGGTCATCGCCCGCATCAAGCGCGACAAGACCCTCGACCGCGCCGACCAGTCGAAGATGTCCGCGTACATCTGGTTCTTCGTCGCCGCGGCCGTGTTCTGGATGATCTACGACCAGGGCGGCTCGACGGTGTCCCTGTTCGCCGACTCCTCCGCGAAGAACACCGTCTTCGGCTGGGACTTCCCGGTCTCCTGGTACCAGTCGGTCAACCCCGTCCTCATCATGGCCCTCGCCCCGGTCTTCGCCTGGGCCTGGCTGGCCCTGGCCCGCCGCGGCAAGGAGCCGAGCACGGCCACGAAGTTCGCGATGGGCCTCATCCTCATCGGCGCGTCCTTCTTCCTCTTCCTGGCCCCGCTCGCGATCGCCGACGGCGGTCACAAGGCGGCGGCGATGTGGCTCGTGGCGATCTACTTCGTCCAGACGGTCGGCGAACTGACCCTCTCCCCCGTCGGCCTCTCCGTCACCACGAAGATGGCTCCCGCCAAGTACGCCTCCCAGATGATGGGTGTCTGGTTCCTCGCGGTCACGGCGGGCGACGCGACGACGGGTCTGCTGTCGATCGCCGGAGTGGACCTGAACAAGACGGGCATTGTCGCGTTGCAGGCCGTTCTTGCGGTGCTCGCTGGTGCGGCGGTGTGGATGTACCGGAAGAAGGTGCGGGAGCTCATGGGGGATGTGCACTGACGCCGGGGTTCGTGCTGCCGGTGTCTTGATGGTGCTGGTGGCTTGGCGGCCAACGGCGGGTGGTTGGGGGTGGCGGCTCTCGGGGGTGGAGGGCGGTCTCCAGCGATGGCTGCTGGACTAACCACTCTCAACCCCCGTGGCCAGTTAGAAAAGACCCCACACCCCAGAGTCCGACTCCCCACCGGCGGTTGGCCGCCAAGCCGACCCGGCGTGCCGGCGAGACGCTGACGCGCCCCCTCTCCCCGGGCCGCCGGCCAACCAGCACTTGTCTACCGCAGTCGCCTCCGCCCCGGCAGGAACGTAAACACCGCCACACCCAACAGGATCGCCGTACCGGACACCAGGCCGAGCGCCTTGAGACCGCCATGGCTGTCGGAGCCGGTCTCCGCGAGCCCGCCCGAGGTCGACGTCGACGTACCTCCGGATGACGACGACGTACTGCCGGACGCGCCGCTCGCCTGCTCCGTGGTGTCCAGCGTCAGGGAGACCTCGGACTTGGTCGGCGTGCAGGTCGTCGTCGTGCCGAGTGCCTTGACCGTCAGGACCCCGGGAGCGAGTGTCGACGTACCGCTCGCGCCGGGCTTGTACGTGCCTGTGAGGTCAGGGATCTCGATCGGGTCGCCGGACTTGATGGCAGCGGAGTTCGTCGGTCCCTCCACATGCACCGTGCCCTTGTCGGCGCCGCCGAGGACCACCTCCATCGAGGGACTGACGGAGTTCGCCGGGATGTCGGCCGGGCTGTCCATCACGGAGCCGTTGAACTGCACGGTGAGGTCGTAACTCCCGCCGTCCTTCTTGGCGTTGATCTGCACGGGCGAGGTCGCGCTCTTGTCACCGATGGGCGTCTTGCACGCGTACGGTACGGAGACCTCTTTGCCGGTGAAGTCGGTCTGGCCGCTGCCGGTGCCGTCGCTGGAGCTCGCGGACACCGAGTCGCTGGGGCTGCTCGACGCGGACTCGGAGGCGGATTCGGACGCGGACTCCGACGCAGACTCCGACGCGGATGTCGAGTCCGTCGGGGTCGGTGATGTGCTCGACGAACTGCCGTCCCCCGCGGTCACGTCGATCGTCGCCGACGTCGGGACCGTCACCGTCGGCGCGCACTTGGTGTCCGTCCCGAACGCGTTGACGGTGTACGCGCCCGGTGTCAGCGTCACCTCTCCGGCCGTCGTCAGTTTCAGGGTGCCCTTCATGTCGGACAGCGTCATCGCGCCGCCCTTGGGGATCGCCGGGTTCTCGCGCGGGCCCAGCATCGCGATGTCGGCGGTCTGCGCGCCTCCCGCCTTCAAAGTCCCCGACGGCTGAACGGAGTTGGCGGGCAGGTCGATGATGTCGGGGTTCTTCGACGCGGCCTGCGTGAACTTCCACACGACGTCGACCGTGTCGCCGACGTGCGCCGTGGCGGGCGCGGTGATCTCGACCTTGGTGGTGCCGTCGACCGGGTCGATGCCCGCGGGCGGCACGCAGTGGGTGGCGTAGGACACCTCGGCGGCCTGCGCGGACCCGGCACTCATGCCGAGCAGGACGCCCGCGCCGCCTAGGATCATCGCGGCGGCCGCCGCACCCGCCCTCCGTCCGCCGGCCGGTATGACTCTCCTTCGCTTTCTCACTGAAGTCCCTTCCTGGTGGGAGTCGTTGGACTCGTCGGACTGTCGTCGTGCGGTGCGGAGAGCCGGCCGGCCGTGCCCGGATCGGAGTCCGGGGTGAACCACGGCAGGCTCGAGGTCACGGGGGTCGTGGTCGGTGCGGGCGTGCCGGACTTCGGCAGGCGCAGGGCGAGTTGTTCGGGCAGCCGCGGTCGTAGACGCAGGCCCCGGTGCCGGGCCGGGCCCTTGCTGCGGCCCGCCTTGCGCGGCCGTAGCCGGTCCACCACGGCCATGCCGACGCGGAACACCGCCGCCGGTACGACCACACAGAGCAGGATCCAGAACAGGGTCACGCCCCAGGGGCGGCCCACGCCCCACGGCTCCTCGGCGAGCACCCGGCCGCCGTACTTGAGGGAGACGCTGTAGTCACCGTGCGCCCCGGCCGACAGTTCGACCGGGAGTTTGATCTCCGCCTTGCCGCCGGGCGCGATCGTGCCGCTGAACTGCTGGTCGTCCCACTGCGGCGCGAACACCCCGTGGGAGGTGCCGACTTGGAACACCGGGTTCTTGACGGGGGACGAGCCGGCGTTGCCGACGGTGAAGACCAGCGTGCGGGACGCCGGTGCCCCGAACCAGGTCAGCAGCCCGCTCGAACCGTCCAGCCGGGTGTCGGAGAGGACCGACAGCCGTCCGGTCGACGGCTCCGCGGGCAGTGGTTCGACCGCGTGGCCCGCCACCTGGAAGACGGCGTCCGCCGACGCGCTCGCCCCCGTCACCGTCGCCACATGCACCACGCACGGGCACGGCACCGGCGGTTCGGACACCGGCAGTTTCTTGCTGAAGACGCCCTTGGCGTCGGTCGTGACGGCCCGGCCGTCCGCGTTGGCACAGGAGTTGGTGCCGCCGATCACCCCGCGCGCGGGCGTGGCCTGCCCGCAGATCAGCACCATCAGCAGGGCGTGCGTCCGCCAGCCGCTTCCGGAGACGGTGATCGAACCGCCGGTCCCCGCCTGCGACTTGGAGAGCGTCACCTTCGGTCCGTCGGCCGCCGCGACCGGCGTCGCCCCCGCCAACGGCAGCAGAAGCAGCGCGCCCGCCGCCACCAGCGCCGAGATCCGCACCTTGCCGCTCACATCACCGCTCCCGTCAACTCGGCTTCCGTACACGGGGGTTCGGCCGCCCGACCGTCGTCGTCCCTACGGCGCCGACGACGTCGTAGTCGTACGAGAAACAGCGCGCCCCCGGCCGTCAGCGCACCCGCGGTTCCCGCCGCCGCGCCCCATGGCACGAAGCGTGCCGATGTCTCCGCCGTGGCGTGGGCGCCGCCCGGTGCCGTGACGGTGAGGCGGACGTCGACCGCGTCGAGGGCGGGGTGGTGCCAGGGTTCGGTGAGCTTCAGGCGGCGGCCGGGCGGGAGTCGGACGGGGAGGGTGCGCGGGGCGCGGTCGAGGTGGGTGCCGAGAAGGCCGGTGGCGTGGACGGCGAGGCTCGGGGTGAGGGGTGTGGTGCCGCGGTTGACCAGGTCGTAGGTGATGCGGTCGCCGTGGACCGCGAGGTGCTCGACGGTCAGCGCGGACAACTCCGGTCCGTTGACGCGGAGTCGGAGTCGTACCGTCGCCTCCCGGCCGCCCGTGTCGCGGGCCGCGATCGTGCCGGTTCGGTCGCCGGGTGCGGCGGCCGCGGGGACGGTCACCGTGAACGGGATGTCGGCCCGGGTGCGGGCGGGGACCCGAACTGCCGTTGCGGCGAAGGTGATCGGCACGCCCGTGCCGCGCAGTCGTACGGTGACCGGCCGGGTGGTGGGGTTGGTCACGGAGACCGTGTCCTGGAGGGTCGTGCCGGGCTCGCCCTCGGCGTAGCAGGCCGGGCGTCCGCCGCCCGCGGGCGCGAGGGACCAGCCGCCGGCGGCCGTCGCGGTGGGCGCGGCCGTCAGCACGGCGAGGAGGGACAGGCACAGGACGCGGGCGGTCGACAGCATGGGCGGCTCCACGGCGGACGTGCGGGGGCTGTCAACGGCGGGCGCGGGCCGTCTGGTTGCGCCGGGTCAGCCACAGGGTGCCCGCCGCGCCCGCGAGCAGCACCGTGCCGCCGAGCGTGCCGAGGGCGATGACCGAGTCGTCGGGGCCGGTCTTGGGGAGCGTGCCGCTGGAGTCCGTACCGGTGTCGCTCCCGGTCGAGCCGCTGGATCCCGATGATCCGCTCGCCGCCGTGACGTCCAGCGTGAGGGAGGGGCCGGGGCTGTTGGTGGGGGTGCACGTGGTCGTCGTACCGAGGGCCTTGATGGTGAGTATGGCCGCGGTGAACGTGACCTTGCCGCTCGCCTTCGGCGTGTACGTGCCGGTCAAGTCGTTGATTTTGATGGGGGTGTTGGCGGGGATCGCGGCGGCGTTGGCGGGGCCCGACACGGAGACCGTGCCGCTGTCGGCGCCGCCCACCTTGATGGTGGCGCTCGGGCTCATCGCGCCCTTGCCGAGTTCGACGGGGCTGGAGGAGACGCCCTTCTGCCAGGACATGGTGAGCTTGTAGCCGCTGCCGCTCTTGACGCCCTTGATGTCGATGGGCGAGACGGCTGTCTTGACGCCGATCGGCGTCTGGCACTTGTAGTTGACGTCGACCACGTCGGCCCGGGCTGCGGGGGCGGCCATGAATACCGCCGAGCCGGCCAGGGCCGCGACGGACGCGAGCGCTGCGGTTCGTTTCTGGTACGACACGGTCCCCTCATTCCTGACGGCACATCAGATCGGCCGTCAAGGTACGCCCGGGGTCGTGAGGAGGGAAGGCAAAGCGCACGCCGGAGTTGTGACGATCCGGCGTGCGTCAGTTGTCGGGGAAACGATTTTCTTGTGGGGCCCTCGCCCGTGCTGCGTCTGCGCTACGCCGGTGCTCCCAGCTCCGCCCACACGGTCTTTCCGGTGACCCCCGGAGTCCGTACGACCCCCCAGTCCAGGCACAGCCGCTGCACGATGAACATGCCGTGGCCGCCGGGGCGGCCGGCGCGGTGCGGGGTTCTGGGGGCGGGCTGGCCGGTGCCGCGGTCGGAGACCTCGACCCGGATCACCTTGTTCTCGCAGGTGATCCACATCTCGTCCGGTCCTTCGGCGTGCAGACAGGCGTTGGTGACCAGCTCGGAGACGACGAGGAGCACGTCCTCGGCGGCGGCGCGCCGGTCGGCGCCCTCGGCGGGCAGCCAGCCCCAGGCGTACAGGGCCTGGCGGGCGAAGTCGCGGGCGAGCGGGACGACCCCGCTCTCACCCGCGAACCCGAGTCTGCGGGTGTGCCGGCCGACGGCCGGTTCGGCGTCGTCCCCGGCGGACGGCACGGAAGCGCCCCCCGCGGACGCCCCCGTAGCGCCACCAGGCTCCGGGCGGTCGCCCGGCGGGTAGGGCCGGGTGGTGCTCATCAGCGCTTCACCTCACCGATTCACCGGTTCACGAGTCAAGAGTCGGTACGTGTTCAACAGTCAGTAGTACGTGGGCCATGGGCGTTTTCGTCGCTCCGGTCGCCGACAGGTTCAGCTGTTCTCCTGCCCGGGCGAACCGGCAAAACACCCCTTATTCGTCGGCGAGAGCAGCCTCAAGGGTGTCGTGGACGGTGAAGACCGCATCCGCCCCCGTGATCTCGAATACGCGCGCCACCGCGGGCTTCATCCCCGCGAGGTGCACTCCGCCGTCCGCGGCTTCCGCCTTCAGGCGCGCGCCGAGCAGTACGTTCAGGCCCGTGGAGTCGCAGAACTCCAGCCGTGAGCAGTCCACGACGAGCCGTGCGTACCCATGAGCGAGCAGGTCGTCCAGCGGTTCGCGCAACAGATCGGCGGTGTGGTGATCCAACTCACCCGCCGGTGTCACGACGGCGCTGAGGCCCTGTTTCCGCACCTCGACCAGAAGCCGGCCAGACTGTGCGCTGCCGACCGTCCCGCGGTCCATGCCGTCTCTCTCTCCCGAGGTCGTGGCTGTTGACGTTCGCCCTGGAACACTACGCCTTCCTCACACTCTCCGACACCCGAACAACCGCCCATAAATGGACATATGGGTACGTAGCGCACTTGCGGCGGGCTCCGGAAAACGGGTAGGGCTAGTAGAGACAAGTTTTTGGACATGCGATGACGACCGCCCGACCGACCGACACGACCGGCTTTGGAGGCGCCGCACTCCGCAGTGCACGCACCGGCTCCGGCAGCCATATGCCGAGAACGATGGAGGACACCATGTCACCCCGGCTCGACGCCTCGCCTACCCCGACAGCGACGTCGACACCCCCACCGGCACAACTGGATCCCAATCCCATCATCGAGGGGCTCCCCGAGATCCCCCCGTACGACGAGGTCGGAGCCGTAGACGCACGTGCCCTGTCCAAGACGCTCTTCGAGCGGCTGGAGTCCCTCGAAGAAGGGACGCACGCGTACTCGTACGTCCGCAACACGCTCGTCGAACTCAACCTCGCGCTGGTCAAGTTCGCCGCCTCCCGCTTCCGTTCGCGCAGCGAGCCGATGGAGGACATCATCCAGGTCGGCACGATCGGCCTGATCAAGGCGATCGACCGCTTCGAACTCAGCCGCGGCGTCGAGTTCCCCACCTTCGCGATGCCCACCATCGTCGGTGAGATCAAGCGCTTCTTCCGCGACACCTCGTGGTCCGTGCGCGTCCCGCGCCGACTGCAGGAACTCCGGCTCGACCTGGCCAAGGCCGGCGACGAACTGGCCCAGCAACTCGACCGCGCCCCCACCGTGGCCGAACTGGCGGAGCGCCTGAAGCTCTCCCGCGACGAGGTCGTCGAGGGCATGGCGGCGTCGAACGCCTACACCGCCAGCTCACTCGACGCCCAGCCCGAGGAGGACGACTCCGAGGGCGCGCTCGCGGACCGCATCGGCTACGAGGACCACGGGCTCGAAGGCATCGAGTACGTCGAGTCGTTGAAGCCGCTGATCGCCGAACTCCCGCAGCGGGACCGGCAGATCCTCTCCCTGCGCTTCGTCGCCAACATGACGCAGTCGGAGATCGGCGACGAACTGGGCATCTCGCAGATGCATGTGTCGCGGCTGCTGTCGCGGACGCTGGTGAAGCTGCGAAAGGGACTGACGGTCGAGGAGTGACCGTCGGCCGCCCCTTCGGGAAGCCGATCGACCTCCCTTGCCTGTTGCCTGTTGCCTGTGCTGAGCGCGGCGCGCGTGTGCGTGCGCCGCGCTCAGGCCGTTTGCCGGGTCCGGACTCTTCGGAGTCGGTCAACTCATTTCCCCACTACGGTTGTTGCCCATGACAGCCACCGAGCCGGACATCACCGAACACCTCATCCGGGACCTGTTGCGCGAGCAGTGTCCCGACCTGGCGGACCGCCCGCTGAAGCTCGGCGCGCTCGGCTGGGACAACCAGGTGTGGCGGCTCGGCGACGACCTCGCCGTCCGCCTGCCGTGGGCGACGGAGTCCGCGGACGCGCTGCTGCGCAAGGAACACGCCTGGCTGCCCGGTCTCGCCCCGCGCCTGCCGCTGCCGGTCCCGGTCCCGCAGCGCCTCGGTGAACCCTCCGAACGTTTCCCCCGGCCCTGGCTCGTCACCACCTGGGTCCCCGGCGAGCCGGCCGACCGCGCCCCCGCGACCCGCGCCGCCGAGGCGGCCGTAGCGCTGGCCGACTTCCTGACCGCCCTGCACCGCCCGGCGCCCGAGGGGGCGCCCGCGGGCCGGGACCGCGGTGGCCCACTGGCCGACCACTCCGAAGGCTTCGCGCGAGGCCTCGCCTCGGCCACCGAACTGGGCCTGATCCGGGACCCGGCCGCCGTCGAGGCGGTCTGGGAGGACGCCGTCGCGGCACCCCGCTGGACGGGGCCCGCACTGTGGCTCCACTGCGACCTGCACCCGGCCAACGTCCTGACCACGAACGGCACTTTCTCCGGCGTGATCGACTTCGGCGACCTCTGCGCCGGCGATCCGGCCTACGATCTCGCCGCCGCCTGGATCCTCCTCCCGGACGGCGCCACGGACCTCTTCCACGAGGCCTACCGTCCCGCCCCGGACACCGCGACCCTGCGCCGCGCCCGTGGCTGCGCGGTGCTGCGCGCGCTGGCCGGCCTCCACATCGGCCACGCGGGCGACCACGGCCGCCCCGGAGGCAAGCCGACCTGGGGTCCACCCGCCCAGGCCGCGCTACGACGCCTCACCGCGTCGGCCGGCCGGTGATCGGCACCGGAGGTGGGGAAAACGGGCTCGGCCTCCGGCGCACGGTGACAGGACGGGGCCGTAGGCGATGTCGCGGACAGGACAGCAGCCGGGGCGCGGGCCGAACTGGGCACCAGGGAACGGGAGTTGGACATGGCGGCAGCACAGAACATCGACGAAGTGGTGGACGGGCTCGCCGAGATCGTGCGGGAGGCGACCCGCACCGGTGACCGGATCGGCTACTTCGCGGCCCTGTACCGACAGGTGACCGTCGAGATCCGTACGGCCATCCACGCCGGTCAGTTCGAGGACGGCCCCCGGATGGACCGTTTCGACACGCTCTTCGGCAACCGCTACTTCGAGGCCCACGACGCCTGGCTCCGCGACCGCGGCGGACCGCGCTGCCGGCGCGAGACGTTCGGCCTGCTGGACGACCGCGACACCGTCATCGTCCAGCACCTGATCCTCGGCGTGAACGCGCACATCAACCTGGACCTGGCCGTAGCCGCCGCGCGAACGAGCCCCGGCGCGGACATCCACGCCCTGCAGCACGAGCAGATCCTCGACTTCAGCCCGCCCGGGCACCCTGGTCCGCCCGGCCCTGGAACTGATCCGCCAGCAGAACGGCCGCCGCCCACCCTTCGGCTCGCCCCACCTCTCGCCCCACCTCCCGCTGACGGGAAGGTCAGGGAAGCAGCGCCGCTATGTGAGAAGACCGCTCACTCGACCGTCACCGACTTCGCCAGGTTCCGCGGCTGGTCCACCTCGTTGCCGCGAGCCGTGGCCAGTTCGCAGGCGAAGACCTGCAACGGGACCGTGGCGACGAGGGGTTGCAGCAACGTGGG
>Ga0307511_10004825_pt1 | contig 13792 bp, 18 predicted proteins | sample 13_EM_MG_FD_200266 | JGI IMG/M metagenome (GOLD analysis project Ga0307511, IMG submission 200266) | Populus trichocarpa ectomycorrhiza microbial communities from riparian zone in the Pacific Northwest, United States - 13_EM | ecosystem: Host-associated > Plants > Roots > Unclassified | place...
ATCTACAATACCATCCCAAAATTTGAGCCTATTTGGTTGGATATTGGGCTCGATATCGTGGAAAAGTCGCATAATACCTGATTGACCCACATCCCGGTGGTGACCCGCTTCCCGGCGATGTATGGTATCCCCAAACTCGGTGGGGTCTAGGCTTAGCTACGGGTAGAGCACTGGCACTAGCGGTAAAAAAGTGGCCTATAAATTTACGACGAAGCGCAAACACTAATTCCTACGTATGTGGCTCTATCAGGTGGGAAATGGCTCTAGACTATAAAGCGCTTAACTAGCGTGACACAGAAATCGGCAACTCAGATAAAAGCCCTACGAACCCACAACTCCCACGACGAAGTTGAACAGATTTGCAACCAGACTACAGATTTGCCACAAATAATCTCACCCACAAACAACTAATCCACAAAAACTCTTAATCCACACACTGTTAATCCACACACCCTTAATCCACAAACACTACAACCATTACGTTAAGATATGCCGTTTCGATTTTGGAGCAAAAGTGAGTTGGAGCTGCTTGTTGGGTGGCTGGAGAGGAACAGCGGCCGCACGCAAACCAAGGCTATTAAGACTCAGGTGTTTGCATCCAACGATGGAATTACCGAGGGGAGAATATGCAAGAAGATTTCTAACCTGAGGGCATCGTGGAGGAATACTCGTGGAAAGAGAGACTCTGGGGGCAATTTGGGATACACCTGCCCATATTTTCGTCGCTTGGATCAGCTCTGGGGTTCTACCCTCTCCCAGCCTGACAACACTGGGGACGTCCTAGCCTCCCAGCCTGGCGCAATCCCCTCCCAGGGTCTCCCCCAACCTGCTAACATTTGTCCACCGTCCCCGCGTGTACCGTGCAAGCATGCAGCTGAAACCCCCCGTGACCCTCCGGCAAAACGAGCGAAAGATGACCTGGACCTATTCACCCCGACCGGTTCAGAAGTCAATGGCCTTGGCATTGACGACCTCGATCTTTTTTCGGACGATAACTCCCAGCCTCCACAAAGGGAGCCGGCCGGGGGGATTGGGAGCGGCAGAGGTTCGGAGGGCGGTAACCTTGCCGACCTCGACCTTGTCTGGGACGAAGTCTCGTCCCTCGCGAAGGAAGCGGCCTAGGGGACTCGGGGGCGGCCAGAGTTCAGCGGCGACAGGCGTTCAGCCGAACAGGTTAGCTCCGAGGATTAGAAGTTGGTGGAAGTGGTGCAGTTGGCACAGGAGGGGTATGCAGTGGAGGAGATGGTGGGTGGGGAGAAGTGCTTCGCTAGAAGGAAAGAGAAAAGACTTTGATGCAGAATGTTACTCAAGGTTACCCGACTTCGCTGGCACCGTTGCAGGAGGTGGTGGGGGTAGTGACGGTAGGAAATTTCCAGATCTGATTATCCCGGCATAGCTAATATCTCTCTAGTGATCAATAGCTGTTGGCGGTATCCTGCCAAACTCTTTCTAGGGCTCAGCAGATGAAGCAAAAATTCTTTGACAGGCATAAGACGTTTTGGTCCAATTATTTAACCTGTGACCTTCCCCGAACTGAGCGAGGTTTTGACGGGCATGGGGACAAATCATTCCGCAACGTATATTGACCAAGCCACCTCGCCACGGAATCCGACGGGCTTCGAAATATCGAGCTCAGTGCATGAGCACTCCTAGACGTGGGTATAGTGACTAGCAAATCGGGAAGTGGCTTTGGCATGCACGCGCCTGAAGACACTCTGGACCTGATTTTGCCGGCTTCCCCTCATTGTCCCTTCACCTTGAGGCTTTCCCTTCTGTGGGGTTTTTGCTCGACGCCTTTCCGCGCTGCTTACCCCCCTACCCAGGCATTTTCTTGAGGCACTCCCCTATAACTTTTCTGAGGGCTATTGCTTTGAGGGAATCGGTGTCTCTGCGAGGGTTTTCTCCCTCCTTTTCTCTCCCTGGCTTTGACTCTTCAGAAACTTTCCCTGAGCCTTTGCTCCGAGACCTTACACGAGCGCATTTCCCTGCGAGGTCTCCTCCGTGGATTTCTCTGCATCGTATCAGGTGCCGATTTAATTCGCCGTAAGGCGTTCCGATTGGCTATGGCCTAGTTGGTGATTGTTTGGATAATCGAAGGTGGTCGTATGGTGTATGTATCATCACGATTTTTCCCTTGCTATACTCACCCTCGATCATTGGCACAGTAATTTCACCAGTCCGTCCTACTGACCCCCTTAGTTATATGCTACCAAATCCGTGGCACCCGTCATAACCCCTCTGTGAAAAATGGCACGTCTAACCTCTCACCCGCGCATGGTACACGGTAATCACAATCCCTGGCACATTCACAACCGTTGTGAACGACACCTTCAATGGCCTGCGAGTCTGCCGAGAGTTCAGATACCCTTGTAAGAGCAGGCTTGGGCATTCGGTGATGCCCTGCTGTTCTGTTGTTATGATCGCCCTTCCGATGATGTCCACCGCTGCAAATGCTGCGGCGAATAGTGCTACGCTGTACCCTGGCAAGCGAGAAAAAGAGAGGTATTAAAGTCCCTTGCGTAATATTGTTCTGATACATCTTTCACTGACAGGGTTGGCAGTGGAACTAGATGCTAAAAGACGGTTGCCCATTTGCAGATTAATTCGAAAATATTTTTGCAGGGAGGTTTATTTATGTCCGCGGCAGCTATTTTCGCTCTCTTCAAATACATCACAATGACGCTAGTCTGAACAAAATGAAGACCTCGGCACTCAAGTAAACGATGTGAGTGTCTAGCGCATCGGGCACTTCGTTCTCGCTTAACAGCCTAAGGTGTATCACTTAAGTTACCCACGGAAACCCCTAAAATCGAGGTGAATTTCCAGGTAGCGAAAGACAAGAAATCTGACCTACTCTGAGTTTGTTTACTGTGCATTACAAGCAAACAACATTGGGCTTATGTTCTACCTCTTTGCATCTGTGAGATGACCTCTGAGCTGCTCGATGAGCTTAAGGAGTCAAATGATGACCACTATGATCTTCTGAACCTATGCAGGGACGCTATTTGGGATTCGGATTGGGCGGCCATGATAACCCTAACGAAAAGGGTAAGGGTCTGGAAGAGAGACTGGAGCGAAAGCGGGATAGAGTTGAGAGACTTTACTGCTCTATAAATATTGGACATCTCATAGAAATGCATATTCCAACTCCCTTCGAGTTTCGGGGCAAATCGATGCTGCATTCGGGCCCGTAACCTACCAAGGTATCAAGAAATGAGTCAGGCCCCAACATTCCAGCCCCGGTAGATCAACATTATCATGCTTAGGGGCCTTCTCAGCGGTAATTGGTGTTTCCTCCAATAGGCATTCCACTGCACTCATGAGAAGACATAGCAGTAAAGCTCCTCGGCGATTTGGTTCATGGGTCGGTATGTTAAAAGTGACCCCCATGGGACCTCACTTGCAAATTGCTAATTAAATACTATAAAGAAATACAACAGTGGAAAGCACAAACGGGATGGGGATTTCCATCATGTGTGGACAAGGGGATAAGGGACGTCATCTGGAGGTCTTATGCCGATCCTCTGAAGATGGCAATTCCCCGACTAAATTTGGGACTCAAAAATATTACCAGAATGATAACCGAACTCCCAATTCTATTCAACAGGGCTACCGAAATTAGCTCCAGCCAATGGCACCTTACTCAGTACAGGTTGGGCAGAAATTCAACGAAAGTTACATCAAAAGAAATTTATCAAAAGAGTTCCAGAGGCGCTGGTAACTAGGTGACGATGATGCGGCTGTAAAGAGCGCAAGGATGGGTGCGTAGATAAATAATCTATGTATGGAGGATCGAACCTTCTTGGTGGCCATGGCAGAAAAGAGAGTAAGGTCGGATCAGAATGCGGGTGGTGAATTAGTCAACTGCACAAAAACAGAAAATCACGATTAATGAATTACCAGCTACGCATCCGGAAAATATGGAGTCTAATGTTGAACCAACTCCTTAACCTCAAGCTGCGTACACTCAACCACAAACTCAATTACCGGGAACATATTACAGGAATCCGATTTATTCCTATACATTTCCTCTGGACTTCGAATTTTAAACACCAACAACCTATGTACCCATCTTACCCTCATCCACAACAACCTCAACCATCTCTGCAGACCCTCAGGGCGTGCCATTCATACCCGACTCCTTCCACGAGAATTGGGCAAAACAGTATCAACCCCAACCCACACCATCTGCGTCGATATCCAAACCAAAACAAGCAAGCCTCAAAAGAGAACCTAAACTCTGGCGACATGTGAAGATGATGAGAGAAGGAAAGGAATGGGATCAGTTAAATCCCTGATGCCGGAGGTGACTGTTCCCACATTGAATCCTATACTACTGGATAACGACGATCTCATGATTAGGATGACAACTAATGAAGTACACGCGGTCAAGCATTGTGCTTGTTATGACATCGACATCTCAGGCGTTGTTCCACATATAACAATATATGTCCTGGATAACCCGCAAGTATACCCATTGATATTGGGGCGAAGCTTGCTATATCAATTGAGTGCGGTTGGGGATTACGCCAATCACACATATACCATATATAGTGCGGAAGGGCAACCTCACAAATCAATGGGAGGCGCCAAACTCGAGAGCTACCAGTGTTGCTCCTTAACCCAAAGAAGTATTAGCCTTTCACCGACTTGGCGGAACAAGAGAGGGAGGGGATTCTACTTTGGAATGACAAGATGCAAACAATTATTTCAAGGTTAGTATCAGAGGCAATGGAAAAATCATAAGAGATGGCTACTATGGGTGAAGATTACAACAGTGATGAGAATGATGTCGAGCACGTTGAATCCAATAACCCACCGACCTCAATTTTGCGACCCTGGAGGGAAAAGGATCCTATAGGGAAAATGACAACAGCAATAGATGGGGATTGACCTATTGCTGAACGTCAATTACATGATCCTGGCGGTATAATTTCTTGTCTTATGAAACAAACGACCAATCTGTTTTTCCTTATAATCCCACGTTTAGCAATATTTCATATGGTAAGCCTGAATTTTCCTTTCCTTCCAATACTCTTATGTCTTTAGCTAATAAAATCTCGTATAAGTAACCGGTCTTTTCTTCTTCTAATATCTTTATGTCCGTACCTGTTATTTCTGCGCTACAATTAAAACATCGGGTACTGCCAAAAGGAACTAAATGTGATTGTTGATCGAGACGAAATTATTTTGCCATTGGCGTGTTATTGCAGGTTATGATTGCTGCTGTGTGCGCAAAGATCCAGTCCCCACGGGTCGTGATTGCGTTATCGTATGGGATTGTAAAAGCTCATATTACAACGGGTGGGAAGAATTAGAGAAGCTACGAGAGCATAACAAGGTCGATGTTGGGGCAGAAGACATTGCGCTAGAGGATGTTTACCTTGGAATTCTTTCGCTTAAAGATGGGATGATATAATAATAATGAGGAGGGAAAGAGACTGGCAAGGTCGATGGTATGCACTTAGAATGGATGTTGAAGCTCGTGTTTGTCGTTTGTTTATGTGATAGCTAAGGAAGAGTTTGTGTTGATATGAGATGTACAAGGGGTGAATGTGAAGCATGTTTTGTCAGGAGCGGGAAATGGGGACAAGGGTTACCATTCATCAACTACGATACCCAACTGAGGTGGACAATCGAATTTCTGCAGAATATCTCACCTCCGGTTTCAGTTATGGAAGAGAAAATCACGGAGAAAAGAGACTTGGGGGTGGGTCTACGGGGGATGGGGGTGAAGAAGAGGGAGATTGCAGCCCGGGAATGAGCCGAAGACGATCAATATTCCGACCCATGGAGAAAATCTGGTCCCATTTGTGGAGCTCAGAGCAAAGAGACATGTGAATGAGAAAATGATGCACCATACGAGACTTGAGGGTGAGTCGACAGGGGATGTCGGTGAAGAACAGAAGAGAATGTAACCTGGGGATGTGTTGGAGAAGCCCGGGCTCATGCGGGGGGGAATGAGGGGTGAAGAGGAGGGGATGAGTATTCCCAGTGGACACGTATTTGATACGAGCTCAAAGGAAGATGCCTATGGCAATCAAGAACCAGCATTTTCTCGATTTCACCATAAATGATATGCTTCCTTTTGGAAGGAGAACCAATGAAATGGTCTGAAGCGTCAGGAATTACCTTGGGAAAGGGAGAGAGATAATCTTGCTGCTGAAAAAGGAGAAATAGCTATCCGCTTTCTATATATATGGATAGATCTGTTTGTGACTAAATTGAAGATTTACTGGGGACAGATCTCATTATGCATATTATCCCTACATATCCAGGAACAAAACCGTATTGAGCCAAAGGTTCCATTTACGCTGCAGATGAGATTAGATGGCAAATAGGGATGTTACTAGCCATGACTGGGATAGCTGTGAGACCAGGATCGCCACCCGGGGCAGGCAAGATAACATGGGTCGGGAACAAGCCAATAGTTGTTGATCCACCCTCTGCAAATGGTCCATACGTACTGCCTATTGAAGAATACACAACAATCAAGACCAATTACCTGACGAAGCGAATCGAATCAACCTTGGTGGGTTGTCAAGGGAGGAACGGCGGCTCTTCTTTGCTGCCGATGTCGCCTACGATTCTTTGCATTACCCATATACCCCCCACTTACATACAAGATGGTCTTCAGTTCAATCATGGGACAATACTATTTTCCCCGAATACCTATGGGACTAACTGGCGCCCCTGCAACTTATGAGTGAATGAAAGCGGTCTTTTGTATTTAACCACTTAACTAAAGTCACTAAATCAGGACGTACCCAACACCCTCGAATATTGACGGAGGCTATGCTCAAGGAAAAGGATGGGAATCAAGAGAAAAATAAGTAAGAGTCAAGTTAGTGGTTTAGCAGGGGTCAAGTTATTGGGTTCGAACGGGGAAGGGCAAAGCAAGAGTCATTTAAGTTCATTAAGCAGCAGATTGAAGAACACGTAGCCGTGGGAAGATCCCCAAATAGGATGTTCTAGTTGTCGGTATGTGACGGATTTGGAGCATTATGCTTTCAATTGAGAGAAAAGGATGAAAGGAAATCGGAGTTGGCTGGCCGGGGTCTCCGGAAGTGACAAGAAAAGGTCTTCGAAACCATTGCTCAATCATTCAAAGATGCCGAGACCCGATATCTGGAAATTGAAGTTGAGTGTCTTGCTACGTTGAAAACATTGCAGGAAGTCCGATTTTGGATCCTGCAATTCCCTAGGCCGACAGTAGTCTATTGAGACATTACTGCACTTGCCTCGATCTTGAAGAAGTGGAGTGCGACTACATGAGAGTTATATATATGTACTACAGGACTAGTGTATTTGGTAGTTGCGGGGGGAAGGTTTGTGGGTAAAGTTGCATAGTTATCGCAAGGTGAAAGGGGAGGTGCTTTGGGGCGCAATTGGGGTAGAAATGCGATACTGTTATCTCTTGGGCTGTTTTGTTTCTGTTTATATTTCTATTTCAACCTATTTGGTTTGTTTTACGAATTGTTTTACAAGGTGGATATTAATTCAACATGAAAGAAATAAACTTTATGGCCCCACGGTGTAAGGCGATATACCGGCGCCCAAATCTATTTCTTCTGTGGGAATTAAACAAATGCTCTAGTAGAAACAAACTTCAATTTCTCAAAGCCATGAGAGAATCTGGTATTCCAGATCTCCCTCCTTTCGAGCCTCATCTAAGGATGAGATCTTGCCTCCTGAAGTATAGGCAAACTAGCCGACATTGACTAACTAACTACAATTACTCCTCTTCCCACCCATTCTGCTTAAATAAATGCACCATGGCCTCATACTCTCTATAACTGACATCAACCCACACCTCACCGGCCTTCATATCTTGCAACAATCTCGCCTCTTCAACAATATCAAAGCAGTGCCCAGCCCACCGCCCACGCACGTCCAGCCCGAACATAGCGGTATTTTCACTATCCGACCAACATGTGTTCATGACGACCAGTGTTCCTAGCGTATATCCCCATACATCTTTCGCATCTGGCCTGTCTAACCCTCCGCCCGTACCATCCCTACTCGTCAATACATGGGCATAGACATACTCCTTCGTAGTGTGATTTCTGAGCATCCAGTGTCGTTCGGGGGGAAAATATTTCTTGATTTTCAAGATACTACGCCAGTGATTGGGGGGACGTAGATTGAAGTTATAGTATGGTGTATATGAAACAGTGTTGACGGTGGGCAGGGACAGGGATGCAGAAGGGCTGAGGACGTTGATTGGGTGGATGTGTTGCATGACATCGAATACAGTCAGATTTCCGTATTTCCCAGGTGTGATCTCCTCCTCAATCTCCGGATCCGGGCAAAAGTCTTTGGGGATCTGGGTGGTGATACCGGGGGGATTCGAATACATTTCGTCCCCAGCACACAGTAGCGGGGTGTTTGCCCATGGGGCGAGAGTGCGCCGGAAGCGGGTTGTAACCTCGGCGTGTAGGAGGCGATGGAGAAGCCAGCAGCAGTGAGTAAGGGTGTAGAGGGAGTTAAGGTCGAGTTGATCTGTGATGAGGAGGACAAGTTCGAGCGGCAGCTGGAGAAGGTGGCAATGATCTTGGGATGACGCATGGTCGGGGACGGTTCCGCACCAAATATCGCCTTTATCCTCATCCACATCGACAGCCACAGGGACTGCAAGTCGGTGAATTACCAAGGAGGGCACTTTAGTTAATAAAAACTCTCCCATTTTGCCCCAGCAACCCATGGTCTCTCGTCGTTCATGCGCAATCATCTCCCAGTATTGGCCCATCGTTATCGTTGTTGGCGTTGTCTGGTTGGGATGTACATGTAGGAAGAAGTAACAGATGTACTTATAAATAGTTAGTCTGACTAATTTGCTCCGAGCCGCCAAGAAACCCCACTCTGTCGGTTATATATGTTCTGACCCATACGTCAATACGGCCCATTCATCAATGGGACGCTAAAGATGGTTGGACCGGCCCACCTATCAATCGCGCTAACGGCCGGCCCATTCATCAATGGGCCCAGCCCACCCATCAATCTGGCGGCTACAATAATATTTTGATATAATTATCTCATATATTGGGAACTATTGAGAATTACGGGACTATAGAGCACTACGGATAAACGGAAAAATCGGCTCCTGATTTGAATAATACATTGAACACTCTAGTGCTACGGAAGAGGGCTTGATCTAGTATATTTTATTTACTCTGGAGGGTTTGATTTTCTCGTATTTTCATTTATATCTACATTATATTTTTCTACGTCTGGAGGCCTATATTTCCTAGTATTTTATGTATTCATATCTTATATTTATCCATTTATCCATAGTGCTCCATAGTCCCGTAATTCTCAATAGCTCCGAATATATGAGATAATTATATTAAATATTATTGTAGCTGTCAGATTGATGGGTGGGCTGGGCCCATTGATGAATGGGCCGTATGGACGTATGGGTCAGAACATATACAAGCATACATTCATGAGACCAAACTAGAGGCAAATAATACACTAAATAGTCGGCACTAGGTAGGCTGAATTGAACTAAATGTAATGAATCAAATGCGGTCCAATATATTCTTCTCGCAGCCAGACACAGTTGAAATTAGCCCTGGGCACGAGACAAGGTGTCTCGAGACTTTGTGAAAATCTTTCACTGGCTGCGCCGTGCAGTGGAAATCGTGTAGAAACCTGCATATAATTAGCCGTTTCTCCGCACACTTCTACAAATTCCTAAGTATCTGCATTATTTGATTGTGCTGGATGCGAGGCTAGTCCCGTCTCGTCTCGAGAGGTGTCGTTCTCCGGCCTAGCTGAAATACATCCTTTGGAGTCCATCAATCCATTCAATCAATCTATTGCGTCTTCATTCAATACATGTTCTCACTGTAAATACGTGTGTCTGCCACCTCCATTCTATGAGTTCTGTGTCTTCTTCCACACTATTCTGTCTCCATTCAACTCTATTTGCATACCTTTCTTTCATTCCGTCTATTGTGTCCTTCTCCCGCCCGTATTCTGTCCAATAAGTTGTCTCCCGCTTTTATTGCCGCTATGCTCTTTCCATTCCATACGTTTTACCTTTCCCATCCCTACTCTGGCTCCATCCTGTCCATCCTGTTCAGTCGAAGGATTTCCTACTTCCATCCTCACACGGCGGTGTCCGCCCTCTAGAGTCTATTTGATCTGTGCGTATGGGTCTTGTGATCCCACTCGCTTGTCACGTGCTCTCTTCTATTTACCTTTTCCCGCCCTGTTCCACATGAACAAACCGTACGAGGATATCAGTTTTGGCAGCCCAAGCTTCCGTGACATAGTATCATGTAAATCCAGAAATATTTCCTCAAGCGGCACTGGATGTTCAGAAATCTCACTACGACGGAGCATGTCTATGCCCATGTATTCCGATTATGGATGGTGAAAGCGGAGAGAGAGTGTAAACCTTTATCTAGTCTGCCTACTAAACATCATGATGATCACAATTGCTATACTAAGTCTGTTTTTTTTATTGTTTTCGAATATATTCGGTATGGGGGCCATGATGAGCCAGCGGATGCCCCGCTCGGTTCGGGTACGTACAAGTTAATCTGAGCGGCCGGCACAGAGACAGCGATAGACCCTATGGGCCGGCGACTAAACGAAGAAACTCAAGCAGGAAAAACGACGCTCTAGTAGGAGAAACTAACGCTCAAGGGAAAAGTTACGTCAACAGCGCTCGAGTGGAAGGTAAGCTGAACAGGTAGAAAGTAATACACTGCTCAACGGCATAGATGGAGAAAGCAATCTCGGCTCATAGTGGAAAATAATTCACTCTCGACTCATGGCGGGCGGAAAACCATCCTCAGATCTCTCAAGTAATCCTCTCTCTCCCACTCGAACCCCGTGGTAGGAGTTTTCTGTAAGAATACGAGCCTATAAGTGGAGGAATCTTGAGAGAGATATATAGATGTATTCGTTAAAGCTATGTAGAGATCGCTATGGTATGAATGCTGTGGTTCTACTGCCTTATTTTTTCCTTATATCCGCCAGCGAGTTCCAGCTCTTTTATCCTTCCCAACATATCCAAATTGTATCCATTCGGTCGCTCTTTTTAGCGTGTCATACGGAATTGTCTCCATTCCTACCATGATCGCCAATGCTTATCCTCGTGATCCTGTGCCACAGCGAGAGTATTTTCTTACATTTTCTTCTCATGAGAAGCCCCTAGTTGATGTCGAAGCTTTCCGTCATGTAGATAACCAGTGATGCGGCCAACTTCTTGACCATCCCCTGCTCTTGTGTCAACCAGCAAATTTCCATGATTGGGCCTTTGTTGTTGTCCCCCATCGAGCAGCGCATCTGACGGAGGTTGTACTTTGTAGTTGCGGCGTGTTGGACCACGGCTCGTGCTTGCGCTGGTACTTGTGGTTCTATAGGCGCCTTCTCTCCTCCCTCGAGATCTCCAGAGGAGGTGTCTGTTGATCTGCTTGGGGTGCTCTCTGTGGGTCTTTCGTTGCCGAAGGTCTTGCTCCCTGCGCCTTGGGGTGCTCTCTGTGGGTCTTTTGTTGCCGAAGGGCCTCCGCGTATGTTCGGACTGGCGGGGGCGGAGGTGGGGATACCGTTTGCATTTCTGCGTCGTGGTTGTGCACGGTGGTGCGTAATCCCGCCGCCGCCTTTCCTCGAACCACTCCTTTCCCACTTCTGCCCGGATGATCTCCCCTTTTGCCTTCGATCTTGTCCGCGGTTCTATCAGGATATCGTTATAATCCTGGGCGCCGTTGGAGAGGGCCTTGTACATTACCGCCTCCAAAGGGTGTTGTGTAAACACCACCGATTGCCGTAGGCACCATACCACTTGATCGGAAGAGGTACGGTCCTCTTTGCGGTACAAATTACATATGTTTCTGACCGCTGCGATGAATACCGCCGTCATGTGATTTGGGTCCCTATGATCTATAAGGCGGGGGTTTCATGAATTCTCCCGCTTTCGCTTTGGGGAGGGCTCGACATCTGAACCCGTATCCAAAATGGTGGTGTGGATATTATGCGGACTGTAAGTCGGGCTTCTGTCCACAATCACGCTCTCCTCACCCTCCCTGACTACACCAAAGACTATCTGATTGATGAGGGGGGGAGCACACGAAGTGCTAGCTGGGGGCCCAATGTAGTCAGGGTGTCTCTATCGTATTGGTACTGTGGACGGTGGGTCGTCGTCCGTGTACGTGTCTTGCGCCGTATGCTGTGACTGATGGTGGCCGGTAGCTGGCACCCTTGTCCTTAGTGGAGGGTTTCGCCGATGTGACTTCCCGGGAATGTTTTTCCCTTCTCCCATTTGTGGGGATGATTGCTACAGTCTAACCTGTCTAAATGCATTCCTGCTGAGTGCATATCCTGTTAAAATACATGACAGCTAGCTGACGAGTTTTGTTAGGGCTAGCAATTCCGGTCTTACCACATAAACCTACTTAAATGCATCAAAAGTGTCTTGACGGAATTGATGTATTTAGACAGGTTCGACTGTATAGAGGTGTGAGAGTTATCCCTTGTGTGAGTGGTTGCCGTTGGAGAGACGGTTTCATGGACCGATGCCTCGCGAAGTTGTGTTTGTGTGATAGAAGAGGAGCGGGGAAGCAGGGGACCGAGGCGGAGGAGGAGCGGCGAGGAGGATAGGAGCTGCAGGAGGGGAAAGGGAGGACTATCTCGTGGTTCCGTCCATTTGTCTGTAGGTGCTCTAGTCTCGTTCTACCAAGATGGTTGTCGGTTTATAATTGATGGATTTTGCAAACTTTATTGATTTATGCTAGGTCTACTATTAGTAAGCCCAATAACAGGAAAACAAAAAAGAACAGAGTATAGAGGGATTTTGCCACGCTACTAGTAGCGTTTAAACATCGAGGCTAACGTTTAACATCACAAGATCATGGACTAGTTCCATTACCTGGGATAGGTTTCGCCGCACAAAAATAGGTCCTTGTAGAGATACAGTTTGCGGTTGATCACACCGACTCAGTAGCACGGACTCTGCACTTCGTATTGGAGCGAAGCCATATCTCGGTTCGTGTGTCTTTGGATAACCATTGCAGCAGAGATGAGGTGTTCGAGAGGCAGTTCTTGGGTTTACGTATACCCTACTTGCTACGAATTCCTGTTTATCATTTTTGCGTTGCGATGGTAACCTCGGAAGTTGTCGGGTTGCCACGGTAACCTAACAGGAATCAGAGGAGTTGCAAAATCCCTCTTCTAAAAATAAACCAAAATTTAGGAATTCATCTGTGATCCTAACAGACACTCGTAATATCAATTCGACTGTGAGTCTCTGATAGCGAGACTAAGGCAGTCCGGTTGCTCACAACATGTAACGTATTTGCCGGGGATCCGGCGCACTTCCGGGATGCATGTATTTAATTGTTAAAAAATCGAATTATAATTCAAATAGGCCCAAATTAAAACCAGAGTTTTAGTATATACATGGAGGCCATCTGCAAGTGCTGCCCTAGGGTGAGCAGTGCAATATGAGGGGGTGAAAAATGGTAGGTAGGAATTAGAGTATGTATGGACTAACAATTGATGTGACGGGATTGTGGCCTCAAAGGACTTGTGGGGCTCAATATACGTTGTACGTGATGTATAATACACGTGGACTCAGTATCAGGACAAACCGCCCACTATGTGAAGAGATGTAGTGAACTACATAGCGGATTATGTAAAAAACCACATATTCTGAGGGTATAGGGATCAAGCAATCCTTATATCAGGTGCGAGCTTACGTTCAAACAAATATGTTTACTATTGGTAAGTAAGTCTTATATGTTATGAAGGTTTGGTAGGCCCTGTGCGACACGGTGCAGAT
>Ga0307511_10004826_pt1 | contig 13789 bp, 13 predicted proteins | sample 13_EM_MG_FD_200266 | JGI IMG/M metagenome (GOLD analysis project Ga0307511, IMG submission 200266) | Populus trichocarpa ectomycorrhiza microbial communities from riparian zone in the Pacific Northwest, United States - 13_EM | ecosystem: Host-associated > Plants > Roots > Unclassified | place...
TGTTATCGTCGGTGTCGCTGTTATCGTCGGTGTCGCTGTTATCGTCGGTGTCGCTGTTATCGTCGGTGTCGCTGTTATCGTCGGTGTCTCCCCACTCGTGGACATTACTGTCGGTGTCGCTGTTATCGTCGGTGTCTCTCCACTCATGACCAGTATCCGTGCCGAACTGATGCCCACTCTCGTCGGAGTCTCCACCGTCGTGCCCACTGTCGTCTCCAGAGAACCCGAGGGATTTATGGTCAATGTCGGCCCAACCGACCCGCTGGTCGATCCTCTAGCAGCCAACTGCAACCCTGGGGTACCGAAAGCCTAGTCAGCACATCCTTCCAACCGCGAAATTATTTTATTACATCTTGGGCAGCTGCCGGTGCTAGACTTACACAACATAAATGGCTCCTCGCGGGGTTTATCATCTAGGCGGCTGATCCACCGCAAGTTCCCTTGTTTGAGTTCAAAGTCCTTCACGCTGGTATCGCTGGTAAAGGGAAGAAGACTAGCATTCCATGTACCCTTCCAGGTCTGGCAGCTTGTTTTTAGTAGTGCCTCCCACGGTGCAAACTCTCTATTTTCTCCCCGGAAGTCCCTAAACTTATATCGAAATGAGACTGTGTTTCCATCCACATTCATAGTGAAATTGTCATTCGGAAAGTATTCGATTCCCATGTTGTCGCCCAGGACCCCCGGCGAGTAAGGCCAACTATTGTTACCAACACCTTCCAGGAGCCATGGTAGTCCCTTCACAGCCTGTGCCGTTCCCCAGAGGCTGCTAGCATCGGTAAGCGAAAGTAGTCGTTCTAGATCATCAGATTAATATGTGCTGAGTACTGGTCTTGGGTCTGCTCGGAATTCCATACCTTTGGAATGGAATGTATCACCAGTGAGTTTGGCCAAATCTGCGTCATGTGAATCATCACCATGCACCGTCCCAGTCTCCCAATTTGGCCTAAAAAGTGCCGGTGTATAATGTGGAATATCCTCCAAGACAAAAGCAAAACCAAGGAATGCAACTCCGAAGCGGCCGACTAGAGAGCAGAGAAGGAATAGAAACAGCACCCACGCAGCTGCAGTGGCAAGTCTCTGTAGGGGACGGAACTGGTGAATACAAAGTAAACAATATGACCACAGTGTTCCTCTCATGATATATCCAATCTCAAGGCATAATGTTAGCCGACATCTCCAACGTAACACAAGCATGCAAAATGATCACTGGTGAATGGAGTACCGACACATACCTCCTCCACAGAATGGGGCCTGTTCCGCAGAATTGTCCCTCTGGCAAACAAACCGATCCGGTCACACAGGAAACCAATGCCAAATCCAAGGCCAGCGGAGAGTAGTAGTGATACGGCATTGAAAGCCCGCTTCTCCAACTTGGTCAAGTCGTCGACCTTTGAGAAACCCCAGAGGCATAGACAGATAGCCCCGCTGCATATGCAATTTCCGGCGATGATGTAACATAGTGGGAGAATAGAGGGAATAGTGAAGCTTGTTCTATGGGGGGGTTCGGTAGGTGGCACTTGTGGTATACCGGTATTGGTTGACCCAGTAATGGCGTAATAATCAAGACTCGTTTCGGGGGCTTGTGGAGAGGGTAGTTCAGAAGGGAGCCCATCTTCAACCCTTGGCGTAGGACCTGAAAATGAGTTCATGTTGACCTAAGTGCGGATAGAAAAGGTTTTCGTGGTCGGTGTCAATATTTCAACTTTCTAACGACCGGCAGGTCGTTGAAGACCGTACGGACAACGACCTTACGGATCGATATGTCTGAACCTATCCAATCGTTTATAAGTACTAGTATCATTCTCGGCTAGCTGGTGCCTATTGTTAGCATTCGAGTCATTCTCCATTGATTGGGGACCAGCGTTAGCATTCGATGCTCATTGGTTTTTGTCCCGCGGATGCCTACTGTAGTTCTTAAATGTTTGCGAACTGGGCGGTGGCTTGCATGCTACATACTGTACTCGAGTACCTATCGGTATATCGTCTGCAGGGTTGGGGAACCTCCCAATGTGAGAAGGTACATGTACATCTTGTTTCATTTGGGCCAGAGGTAAGACATGCATTGCGTATCTAGCCTCAGGTTTTCCGATAGATTGGGAGAGGGTCATGCTGTGGAATATTAACGAGTTGTTGCGCGGATGTTCGAGTTGCCTTGTTAGCCCTGTCGAAACCTGGCTCCTATGGATGATGCAGGCGAGGCTCGTGCATCACGAGGGATTGCAAAGGCTTCGGAGGGTTGTGCCAACCATACTAATTGCTACCTCGTTTTAAGAAACTAGCGGGGACCAGCAAGGTATTTCTTATAACACGCGGCCCAATAAGACTTAAGAAAGGTCCGAATCTAGCCCAAAAAAACACTTGATGCTTGTTTGGTGCTGCGCCCAACGGGCCATGCTTTATAGGCATCAAAATTTCTCTTCCCTGTTTAGAACACCCTCCAGCTCTCCACGCCTTTCTGTGAAATAAGATGAGGATTGTGAAGACGAAGAGACGGGGCATCATGCAACCTTATAGAAAGTACGTAATAGGTACATCTAGAGTGTCCTCCACATCAGAATCGGACCCATATAGGGGACTAGGCTGATAGAAACGTTGCTTGTCCTCCACCGGAGAATTTTAAACGACTTTAGCTGAATATGTTGTTGCACAATGCCACGAGAGTGTATATCACAAGACCAGGTGTTAAAGTGCAAGATATGACCTTGATCATTAGAAAACCACTGAGAAACAATTCGCAAGTTCAGCTGGCTGCGGGGTAATATATTCCCACCCTGCCCCTCCACTCGGTATGGGAAACGTGTGTATGGCTATGCCAATACTTAATGCATTTTCCTAAATCGCGGGTTTCTTATTCTCCCATACAAATTCTGGAGGGACCAAGGGGCCTGGCAGTTTCAGGTCGATGGTGTCCAGACGCTTGCAAAATCACAGCGAAAATTGGCAAAAGTGAGCTTTTTTAGAAAACCAAAAAATTAGGTATGGTTCCTGATCCCAATTACTTGCCATATTTTCCAAGCTTCAAATATATGCCGAGGAGATATCTTTTCTTACATCATGAGATTGATCACATTGTGTGCACAAACTTTGTGACACCGCGACCCTTTGCTTAACTGAGACTTGGCTTAGGGCTGAATGCGAGTACCCTTCAGGCGTTAGTAAAAAAATAAAAAATTGAGACTCCTTTGACACGCCACTGGTTTCAGATTCAACACTATACCACTTTGGCTACCGCCGGGAGAGTTGTTTCATTGCACACTGCAGCCTATAGAACGCTGCATACGGAGGAGGTACTGTACCGCATCTACTGGCGAACAATATCCCCAGTCACTCCCTAAGACATAAGTTGAGCTCACCAGTTATTGAGCTGGACATCGACCTTCCTGTGTGGGCTCGGCCGATGTCTTAGGGAGTGACCGGGGTTGTTGTTCGCGGTGATTCATGATCAAGGATGCGCAGCGGGTAGGTAGTTGTGTTCGCAATACAGTTCTACCTAATATAGTGTTTTCTTCATAGAACCATTATGATTTAAATATACACATCGGTAATCTATAAGATCGTTTGAACATGACATTATAAGCACTTAAACTAAGAGAAGAATGTACAGTCTGGTTCGAAGTGGCCTGCATGCAGGCAGGGCACGGCTATTCTGCGTATTGACACTAGTACCAACCGGACTAGGGCTTGGTGCCAGTCCTGCCTGCTCAGTGGCTGGCAGTATTGTCCATATGCACACCGCACCTGCATGCGGCCCAACTTGACCGCGCCAAGTCTTATGCGTCCCCGTTCGTGAACCAGACTGTATGTATGTGGCCTCTATCCTTTGGATGAAGCTCATTTTGTAATCTCGCGGATGTAGGATACTAGTATAATAGTGATCTCACGACTGGATAAAGGATGCATCGATTCCGATGCCATACATTCACAAACCTCAGTTCAGACGTATAATAGGTAATTAGTATAAAAAGTCGATAAGTACCCGAAAAACGGCCAAACTTCCAAACCTAACGGTAATTCATATCCATTTCATCTTTCGCCTGGTGTTAGCGGCTTTCGTCCCGGGTGCCAGCTACACTCCCCCAAGGAAGTCGTTGAGGAAACTTAGGCAACCGCCGATATAGTTGCCAATGTAGGCAGATAGCTAAAGCTTCGAGCCGCTTCGATTGTTTCCACCGAACCCCAAATCCGAATGTGAGGCATAGCTGGAAATCTCGAGAACTCTCCGAGCGGAATTTTGATAGTGGGGACTAATTTCATCCCCAGTGATCGTGCTGGGCTTTATCGGAGGAAGTAATATATATCCTCCTCTATAATGTGTCAGTGTGGGCGGGTGTCAGACCCTGCCGTAATCTGCACTAGAGGAACATAATCATCAAGTAACGGTTGGCAGGTGCGACTACGAAATATACGAACAATAAGATTGTATTGCATAAATATGGGCCAGGATATTGGCCTACGGTACCTGTACTACATTCCCAGCAGTACAGGTCATGGTGCGGCTAACCCTGGGCAGTAAAATTGTCAGTACACAATTGAATAATGCGCGCTAGTTGACTTACACATCGATTTGTGGGAATGTATTTGCCAAGATCCTGTCAGTAAAATCAAGGTTTGGGGAGATCTACCTGTGCCTGCAAGCCCCTGCTACAGATTTGTATTACATATGTATGTTACATTGGCAGCTTGAGGTAGGAGTGTACTCCGCCAAGCGAATCATGGGGGCACAAATTGTGCGGATCTACGTTTTTCCTCAAAATCATTTGTCTTTAACTTATACTGTCTAGGTAGACGTCTTACCTCATTAGGCTTAAAAGATCTCTCAAGCACTCGCTTCGCTTCTGTAGATCTCGAAAATCGCCCCCAAGTAGGTTAGTTTACGTTACACCGAATAGTTCGTGGAACATGCTAGGGAAGAGTTTGATGCAGTCCAAGGTGCCTCCAGCTTCTTTCCAGCAACGTCTACCAGCGTGCACATACCGCCTCTATCTGCAAACTTGTATTGAGAATGATACCTTATTTCTATCGGAGGGCCTCATGGGGAAATTGGGATTTTCGAAACATGAGATATTCGTACCTATGATCATTGTTTCCTCGCTCATTGCAGCGAGATTCTAGGCTACATGGTAGCCCCAACACTAACTATGCGATCTCACATTAGCGCCCGTGCATGACGAAGTTAATCTGCTGAACCCCCCCGCAGAGCATCTCACCTGACACGAAAACATCGCTTTGCCGGAACTCGACAACCTGCAGATAAGCGGACAGCACAACAAGATAGCCTTCGCTGCCCACGTCACGAATATCCGCTTCAACCTAGGGAGAACAACTATCGCGACCCCTCGCTTGAAGCTTTTTGATCCGTTTCTTGCTCCTCTGTTTTACTTTTATATTACCAAATACTCATATTTTACTATGTGTATGATAAGACGTATCCCCCGGGTGGTTACCAAGCCAACCCCTGGGCCGTGCCGGCCCCTCCTATGTACATGCTCCTCTTCCTCTCCGCTCTCATACAAGGTTGCCCTCAATGGGCATTGGTCCACGGCATCTTTGCGAGAGCGCCCACACCTGCGGACCCAACCACTCAGAGCCGAGATAACTCCCGCACCACCACAACATGCCACTACGGAACCCACTAGTCGCCGTATGCACCTTCTGCCATGGGAGGAAGGACAGCATTGATACATGCAGCAAACGGGCAAAACCCCACACCCCAGCCGAACTCCAACACCGCCACCACCACCACCACCACCAGCGACACCGACTCAGAAGACGAGCCAACTATCATACCGTTACTCAACTCCGTGGTCCACGAATTGAACGATTTAGCCTTAGAGCCAGCTGCCTTTGCCCAAGCCTTTTGGTACTTGAGCAAACTAGCGAAGTGCCTCCAACATCCAATAGAGACCTTTCTTGCCCCGGGATGAGGGGCAGTCGTTCCAGCACATGATGACTTCCTGGCAACAGAAACAACAACGTCCCCGTTGACGACGCCATAATTCAAACACCTCCTCCGCCAGCCCGCACATGTGCAGAGGCAGCCACACAGACCACGACCACCTCGACACCCCGAAGCTATGAGGAGCGGGACCACCGAGCACAGATACAAGCAGGGCCTTGCACTGCGGCACAATCACAGAAAGCACCGGGACGTCACAAACAGCAACACCTCCGGAGGCTACAAGCACACAGAATAGACAGCAGAATGTACCACCACGGGCCCCGGGTACAAGAACACAAACACGAGCCATAGTCCTACAGGTGGCTCTAACAAAATACAACAAAATACAAGCTCGGTCAGATGCGCCACGATCGGGGAAGACAACAAAGGGGTAGCCCAAACCCTGGAATCCCGCTGGCTGAGACGAGAGAACAAAAGGGTCGGGGGCTGGGGTCGTTGCTGGTTATCAACATGAAGGTAACATCGATCTCAACCAGGGGCTTCGCATGGGATGGAAGCTCTCCAGCATCACCGAGTACGACTGAGGAGCGATTCAGCCGTGTAATTTTTCCACCTGAGCGAGGATATCTGCAGCATGAGCCGAGAATTTTATTTTTTTTTTCACCTGCGCTGGTTTTTAATTTGGGGTACTTGAGAATATCTCCACCATGAGCCAAGAATTGTTTTCCCACCTACGCTGACCCTAATTTCTACCTGCCGAGTGATGTTATCTCTTCCCCATTTGATCGCTGTCATTTCTCCACTGGCGGGTGATCCGGATGGATGTGATTTCTCCCTATTGAACGCTGTGTATTTCCTCCAACCATAGGGCCTATTTCTTTCTCTTTAGCATCGGCTCAGGCAGATTAAATTGTTTGGGGCCTGAAACGAGTGGGGCTTCTGCTGGCCTGTCATTAGCCCCCCCCTGCATACGAGTAATGAGTATATTAAAAAAAAGGATTTTAAAAAAAAATCTGTTGAAACTTTGCTTCAATATGCGCACCGCAGAAAGAGAAATATCGAATTTAATCAACAAACTAAACAACCTTTGAAATTTACAAATACATCGGGTATGACAGCAGGCAGGGCCGTTCTCGTTGGGTTAGCCGTCATAATATATACATCATAGGTCATGCAGCTGTTCATACGCAATGCGGTGAAGCAGTCATATATACCTCCTTCATGAAGTGAGGTTTACTCTGGAGAAGTATTTACTGAGCCAATAAACTAATTCGACCTGGCAGGAAGTCAATACCAAACCCCCGGACACTAGACAACAGTAATGATAAGGCATTAAGGCCTGTTTCTGACATGGTGACAAATGGAAGGGCTGGTATTCCACTGCATAGGCAGTTTCCGGCGATGGTAAAGCCCAGTAGGATAGCTTACATATTTGTGACGTCCCCGGTAGCATCTACTTGTGGGGGGACAGCTTCAAGCTTTGGTGCGTCGTCCTCTTTAGGTGCTTGCAGTAGGAACAAGCAGGGGTTGACAATGAATTCGGACTGTCAACATAAACACTTTTTCGCTGTCGGTGCATATTTAGGCGACGAGCCTGATTTTTGCTGCATTTATACTTGAGATAAACAACCAAACGAACAGCAATTTAGCTTCACATTATGTAGCGCGAGATTGTGTTTAGGCAATTACGGAAATGTCTGTTAATTGACAGTTCTGTATCACATCTGTATGAATCGAAAGACCTAAACGTAAATACATATAGTAATGTACAACATGCGTTACCAAGTGACGTAATACTTTTCACTAGCCTATGATTGGATTCGGCTAACTCTTTTTCGTTGGTCAGCGCACTTTGGGGTTCCGTCACGGGATAAAATATTTTCCGTTGTATGCCAAGGGTGGGATAGCTTCACCGTAGACTCGGGTTATTTGCTAGTGGTATCTCAAAAAACAAACATGGTACACGTAAATCGTAATTCGCAGCTGAAGTGAAACATACCAATTTGAGCGCTACAGATCTTCAGTGCGAAGTAACTCATGTGGTTGTCGCTACCAGTACTATTGCTAACAGTCCCACCAGTCCCGATTTTGAGATCCTCTGCTGCAAAACCTTTGATCGGTAACTCATGATATGTACCTGGAAGAGGAACCCCAAGGTCCCGCAAAGGCTTCTGAGTCATAGCTTCCTTATCTTTGCCAAATTGCAGAAACTGCCTGGATCTTAGTTGCTACATATATTCGCCGATAGCGCTTGTAGGGGCTTCCTTGATGGCATTGTGGATAATTAACAAACGGACTCGTCCATTGTTCATCGTCTCATGTAGTTCAAATTACATTGAGCACGAGCATGTCTCATGAGCTCGCTTCACCTGTTCTCATGCCGCGGAACCCGCATATGCAGCTAAAAAAAGAGACACCGCTAGCAAATAACTCGAGTCTCTACGGAAGTTGCCTTGATGAACGCAGAACGGGTAAAGTTACACGTGTTATCTATAGTCGACGCAGCCTGCAGTATTCAGCGGATTGGTTGCATACATATATACAATATGAGTGGCTTGTAGAGTCGCTGGTTGTAAGGCAGAACCAGGGCTGAGGCAATAGGTACCTATTAGCCGACAACCTTACCTTACTGGCGCATGTTATTCATACTATATTCTATCATATAAGTATCAGATCAGGCCCATAGAGGGCCTTTGGTCTCAGGGCATAGGGACATCGCCTCGAGCGGGCTCTGAGATGCATTTGGGTCCCTCATTACGTGAGCTTAGGTACTGTCGATGCTATGGGGAAGGAAATTAAACTGCAGCATAACAGGAAACAGAATGGCGGATTGACATGTGGCGCTGTTTAATAACAGGGCGTTATTTGCAGCCAATGGCCATATACCACATATAACACAGTAGACACACCTGAATGCACGATAGATGCATTAGAAAATAGTCTGCGTACGCGCAAGATGCGTGCACCACAATTATTTATCGCAGTTCAGAGTAGGCTTCACGCAAGTATCTACCCAATTAGGGACTATGTTGCTCCTGTACCGTAGATCGTCTGCCGCCGCACGTCACAGTCTCTGAGATGCTTCAGCCGCTTCTGCTGCTTTCAGCTGGGGCCTTCAATCTCTACAAATAATAAAAAACAGGCAAATTGATCTCTTTCCCACGCAACTCCTGAAGACACCTTTCCGTTGTATTGTAGCATGGGTAACACACTAGAGTTCCTCATCCCCAAGTCTAATAGTTTAAATCCTTCGATGTGTATAGTAGGTAACCTTTAGTAGGCAGACACCAATCTTCTATGGGTTCTAGCGGCCTATCCTGCATAAGGAAGTACCTATGATGAAAGGTAATCGTGAGTCAGGCGCTGTGACAACTTTTGGCAATTCCAACATAATGTAATTGGTGGGGATGCGACCGAGCTGAAACCTGCATACTTGGGCAATCCCGTTATGCAATTTTATATTGCTTTAAATCATAATATCCCTATTTCGAACCCGCACTTTATCACACGCATACTAACGAAGAGAAGAAAAAAGTCCTTAGACCGCTGCCTATGAATCAGAGCAAAAGGTACCCAATAACCACCCCCCATAACATTTCACCCTCTGACTACTTTGCATGTAAGCTAGGTGGCAAAATTTCTCGTACCCCTTGCATACATATGAGCCCTATGCAGGTCTTACATTTAGCGCGCAAAATCTCGCACACTTATATGCAGTACGGACGCATACAAAATTAGCCAATATGTACGTAGTGTTTGGGGCTATTTATGCGGGGGCGGTTATGATATTTTTTGCCACCTAGCGGTATGAACTCCACGGGCTTGATACTTAGTATACCAACCCTCGGCCTTGATGACGGCTGCTACCGGCAAGGCATAGAACTATAGAGTCTCCAACAGTGACTCCGGAATATCCTTCCAAATCTCTTGCACGCATCTGCCAATGCTTCCTTCACTACCGCTGACCCCCAGGAAGCTCGGGAAATCCTTTGTGAAGTTGGCATTTCATGTATGACCAAAGGTGTTCAGTTGGATTCGGGTGGCCAGCAACTACCCAATCAGTCTCTTTGAACCATTGGCATGCAAGTTTGGAGGTACGGATTGACGAGTTGTCTTGCATGAATATCGGGTCATCATTGCCCAAGGCCTCACTCAACTCTAAACGGACATCAGGAAGGACATGTGTCAAAATCTTAACATGTTTTTCGGCATTATTTCGTCCTTCTTCCAGTGTCCATAGCTACCCTAATGTTGATCCATAGAAGGATCCCCATACCATGACAGATATATCACGAAACGTCCTATATTAGGATTGTTAGTGGCTGACTGGGCGTATAGACTTCAAAAAAACGATGGAAAAAGGAGCTGGGGTACATACCTGCATGGTATACATGGGCATTCACGCATATGCACAGATATGGTCCCATTGCTATGGTCTCCCACTGGCACATCATCAGTGGTCTTACTTTCTCTTATTGTCCCAATCTCTCAATTTACCAGATATTGCCGACATCTCAATTGGCCAGATACCAACCCTTCCCCAACCATGGAATTCACCATATATCAGCCCTTCCCCGACCCTCAACCCGTCAACCAACTCTTCTCGAACATCTTTATTCATCAAGTATATTACCCTTCCCTGCCCTCTTACATTGCTTATATTGATCTCAATTTGCCAGATATCAACCTTCCAATCGCACCCCTAATCTGCTAATCGAGCACCCCCCAACAGCCCCCTCAATTAGGAGGTTGTTCGATATTATGTCTCTCGCTCTGGCGGTGATCTTGCAATCTATGGGGAGGCTCTGGCCATCACTCAGCAGCAGACTGGAATAACTCCAAGACATGTCCGGAATCGCTATAACGAAGAACAGCAAAGGGGATGGGATCCTGGCATTTTATTAAAATAGAGCACGTCCAGAATAGGGATCGCTGTGGGAGGAAAGAAAAGAGTACTCTCGCAGTGGAGCAGGCTATGGTGGATGCAAACATTAAGAGTCTATATGGTCGGGAGAAGACACTTATCCAGCTTGGCTTGAAGTTTAATATCTCATCTCAGAGCGTATTCTGAATTCTCCGCAAAAAAGATTCCACAAAACAAAGCCCACAAAAGGCCTGGCCTCACAAAAGATATGAAGGTTGCCAGGTATTTCTTTGCCAAACAACATGAACATTGGACGAGTGAAGATTGGAAGCCTGTGATATGGACTGATGGGTCTACTATCCTGTTAGGCTACCAGCGGGGTAGTTATCGAGAATGACGACGTCCTGGTGTGCGGTAGCTCCGCATTCAGGGGACTAACAAGATCCACAAGAATGCATGATCGCTCTTCCAATGCGCTACTGTCGGATTGCTAGCTAAGAACCTTAAGTCTCTTGTTGGCCTTCGGGAGGTTGTCGATATGGAGGATCTTCACACTGATGAATAGAGGCATATGCCGGAGACTGATCAGATTGTTAGTGTTGATCCGATCGGTATCATAATCTCGTTTTGTTTTACATATTCAGTACTCATATTCGACCCCAGTAAGGGGGCCACGAGGAGCCACCCAGAAATCTGGCGTGGATTCATCCAAGTCCATGGCCCTAGAGGCCGAAAGAAGAAGGCCCCCCCAAAGATGGTGTTTAGAAGCGCGGGAGGGCACTAGGGCCTCGAGAATTCAAGGTGCGCTTCATGCGGCTATTAACACCGGGTGTGAGTTGGGAGGGGATGTGGTTGGACGGGTGCGTGAGAGTAGATAGCTACTCTAATTGTAAATAGTTTGAATCCGACATGGTATGCATATGCAGGGCCTTCCCAAAGAAGAAAGGGGAAAGGACTTTGTGCTTCGCTCCGTACAAGTCCGCTGGTCCACTTACTCGAAAAAAGCGCGAATTTGGAAAATCCACTGCTTTCTCTCAATTTCTACCCCATTTAAGTTTCCAATGGCAGTGCAGACCTCTACATTAATTTGTAGCACTGTCTAGGGTCTGTGTCATGATTGATGACAGTTGCTGGTATCGAGAGACTGGTAGTAGGTCTGATACAGTCCCATTCAACAGCTTTCACCTCCTCGGTCAACCGCCTCTTGGTACCCTAGACTTACATAATACTAATTGATACTGCTAGGAATCCAGGTACTGCAACACGCCGAGGATATGCAACAAAACAGCTGTAACTAGAACGCAATGGATTTTCGGTAAATCTGGAAGGTAAAGGGCTCAAGATCTGCGCCTGAGTTCGGAGAACAATTTATGGAGTGCCCAAGAGCCCTGTATCATAGAGTCAAGCGGGGTATCCTGATATATGGCTAATACATGAATTGCGTGATGCGGACATATGACAAGGTATTAAATTATTAAGTGGAGCCTGGGAACATTTCCTGCCCCTCACGCATGGTGTACAAACCATGAAGTCAAGTCCACACCTCACGGGGTGATGGATAATGCATGAGCATACACCCGAGGTGGGGCATCTATTCTCTCAATCCTTTCCCAACGCAGTGGGAAATCGAATCAAAGGATTCCCTCTATCATCTTGATTCACTGAGGCTATTCAACCCTTAGGGCTTCCTCAGTTATATGAAGCTGCATCAATATTTACCCCTTTTTAGGGGCTAGGGCGTCCTCATCCCGATCTCATTAATTTCTGTATATCAGACTCAGAATACCTTTAATGGGGAGACTCTGTTCAGCACCTCGGTTCTGGTACTGGGCTGTTTTGATAGATCTGTTCCTGAAAATTCTGCAACCCCCACTCCCTAGATTATGTAGGCTCAAGTCGTGGGTTCTGTAGGCTCTTTTGAGGTCGTAAGTTTTTCCCCCTACTTTATACTGCGTAGACTATGGGATATACTGAGACCCCGCCTTATTGAATAGTTAGGAGTTCATTCCTAGCTAGATGTGAACATATTAGGCATAATATAAACCAGGATAACCCTACTGGCTCCGTAAGCCAGGACTTTTGGGTAGCCTATAAATGATTCCATGGCCTTGGGCGTCCGTACCTCGCCCCCTATCATCCAAATCCGATGAAAAATGCTCGAGTTTGAGCCTTCACCCGTGAATTTGCAATTCCACCCTAGACCCCTACCATGCGCATGCGTATGTATTATCCACCATCCCGTGAGGTGTGGAGTTGACTTCATGGTATTTACATTATGTGAGAGGTGCAGGAAATGTGCCCAGGCTCTGCTTAATCACATTGTTCTAATTTCACACCTAGTCATATGCCCGCAGGACACAATTAATGTATTAGCCATATATCATGATCAAGATACCCCCCTTGACTCTATCATCCAAGGCTCTTAGGCACTTCATAAATTGTTCTCCGAGCGCATAAGCAGGTTTTACCCCCTACCGTCCAATTCCACCGAAACTCCATTGAGCTCTACCTACAGCTGGGTCGTTGCATATCCTCGGGGTGTTACATTACCCGGCCGTATATAGTGTAACTGAAGTGAATCAAGAGTGCCTGATTGGAAGTCATGGAATGGAGAGTGCCGATCTAGGGAGGGAAATCAATACAGCAGCTATATGACGAAGACAACTAAACATGGTGGGCAAATTCATCCAATTGTCTTCATGTTACCGACAATCTGAATGACTTACTTGGGCACCAGCCTCTAGCGGCACTAGACAGTTGAGCAAAAATAGTAAGTAGAATTATCACATAACTACTGTACGTACACCCGAGCTCCATAATAACAACGATCCACAGCAATCAAAGACTCCAATGTCTAAGCATCCAGGGATCCTATACCAACGCCTAGCCTCCCGTAATAGCCTGTTTATCACATGCGATCTTATCTCATCTAGAGATATTTCCCTCCTTTCGTGGCGGATACCCAACGAACCCCACCTTCTTCTTGAACAAATTTGCCCTCGTAAACCGCTCCCTCATGCCGCCTC
>Ga0307511_10004827_pt1 | contig 13788 bp, 13 predicted proteins | sample 13_EM_MG_FD_200266 | JGI IMG/M metagenome (GOLD analysis project Ga0307511, IMG submission 200266) | Populus trichocarpa ectomycorrhiza microbial communities from riparian zone in the Pacific Northwest, United States - 13_EM | ecosystem: Host-associated > Plants > Roots > Unclassified | place...
GCCCCATGGAAGATCGGCGAGGGGTTCATGCACCTGGATAATATGTTTTTGGTCCGGCTGGAAAACACCTCGAAGGGTTCCTGGCAGCCCGATGTCTTCGTCTTGGACCCCACGATCTAAAGTTTCTTTACTTGTATGTCTGTGTTTGTATTAGTTTCGCCATGTCTTTCTCAGACAGGCACGAATCACCCTTGCAACGATTGAATGCTAGCGCTCATGTCCAACTCCCGCATGTTTGTGTGGATTCCTCATTTCCACGTGTTCCAAACGTGGCCTGGACCGACGCCTCTATTCGCTCACGGATCGCCCCGGTGGTTCCGCCGGTAAGTGCCAGCGATGGGGTCTTGGGCTCGCAGCTCCCATAGAGAGAGGGTCTCCGGTACCCTTCAGAAAGATCGCGCCAGCGGTCTGAAGAGCGGTATTGATCCCGTCTTATCAGTAGAAAGGCGCCGTACAGTCCCTTTTCTGTTCCTCCTTTTGATGCCCCTGCTTCCCCCTTCCCCCTTCCTTGGCACTGGGTTCCACCCGATGCGCTGATGGGGAAACAATCGATCTGCCTGTCCCGCTTCCAGGATATTTCTGACCCCTTCGAAGCAGGTTGTCCCTCACCTCCACCGAATCGACGCAATCAAAACCAAGCTCACGATACTGTGGCCCGTACAATTGCGGCAAGGAAGGACGTCGAGAAGACGGGCGTTGACAGATTTCGGATCCACGCCCTTTCCCATCAGCACCGGGCCACGCTTGTAACCGATGGGTGTCGGACTAACGTCGTATACTAGCACGGGGATACAATATCGTCTCTATGGTTTGGATGGGGGATCCTGACGGAGGAGCACTCGCTTACGCGGCCACAGGTGCGCCCACCGTTTGATACCCATGCAATCTACCACTCTTCGAACTCACCCGGCCACAGTAGGGTCCTTATTTTTCCTAAACTTCCCTGGGGTGCTGTGGCTACTATAACACTCTGCACCAAGCCGCGCCCAGCAAAAGGTGTTTCCCGAGGACCGCTCTGCCGGGATGCAAAGCAAAACTGTACCTTTTCGAGAAGCGAAACCTAAGGATGATCTGGTCCATGGCGTTCTCGTTGGTTCCTCTACACATCCTCGTCATCTGCTTATCCTTGCTCTGCTCGAACCACATTACGGAAGCGTTCGGCAATGGTATCGTGCCAAAGAAGTATAGATTGGGCGTTGGTGATGTGCAGCTGACAGCGGAGTCATTTGGTTACGGGAAATTGAGGAACAAAGACATTCGTTGTCGTCCTCTTGTCATGCTGACGTGGTCAATGGCAGTCTCCCTGGATCATAGTGTGGGGCTGGTGACTTCTGCCGCACCGAGAGGGTAGTTGAGTGGGTCATTGCCTGTTGAATTATCCAATAAAAACGAGCTCATGATGCGAAGGGCCTTACCATCCGCGATGATAAGATTTTGAGGGAAGCCGCCAACAGGAACCTACCTCCCGTCACCTGAGGAAGGAATCGCACCTGAAGCCACGCTGCAATTGGAGATGAGAGTTTCGAATAGTCCATTTAGCAAGAACCACTGATGGGCCGTTGGGAGCAATGTAGGTACTGTCTACGCCCACGGCCGGTACGGCCTGTGCACGAACCCAACCTTTGGGTCATGACTTCCCACTCCGTTACTGACCCATTTGCCATCGCTCGCACTCCCAAAGAGGTGCTCCGCTGGGATCTATTGGTCTATATTCAATGTTCGCTTTGATTCCAGTCGCGATTAACGCGGGCGCACAACGTAGCTGGGAGTATTGTATTTCCCTGTTGTTTGAGGGGAGTGTTCTCACCCGGACATGCTAAGGCTCCTTATTTTCTCGCGCGATATTCGGAGCCGGCTTCCCCAACTGCGAAGTGAGAGAAGTTCCTTGTCGCCCTTTCGTCATGCTGATTAACCTCATCGTTCCGGGATAGTTTTTGTTTACCCGTACAAGGAGCTTGACTGCAATTTCTGGGGCGCTCTTCCTTTCTTCCCCCCAGCATCATTGTTTGGAAATCCACGGCTCATCAGCGCGTGTGCCCCCCACTGATTTCCGAGCAGAGTGTATGGTTCTGTTTGAGCCATCTCTATTTACAGTACACGATGGTCTGGTGGACGGTTCTGGTCCAAGGCGAAGTGTCACCCTTCTCGTCCAGTACCTCGACCAATCTCCTGAAGATTGTGCTTCTAGCGCGGTATCGATTCAAGAGGAGGGACGATCTGGTATTTGTAAGATACTACCAAACGATTGACGACTGCCTGCGTCGACTCGTCGGACAGTCACGGTTGTAAGCGTCAGGGTACAAACACAAGCTGGAGATCGTGGTTCGCATCTGGGAAGTGCCTTCGAGGAACTCTTGCCGAAACTCAAAGAGCAAGGTCGCGTGAAGTTTACGTGGTGGCAGGGCGAGAGGTCCATTTATTGTCCCGACCCGCGAGCAGCAATTGGATCAGAAGAGTAGGGCTTGATCGCATTGGGTCCGGCAGCCCAACATCACCGACGGCGCGAGCCAGTTTGCAACACTGGGTCAAGCAGGCTGTTAACTCGGTGCTTTCAACCGCTTTTCGGCCTGTTGGGGCTTCATTGACTCGTTGCTCCGTCAACTTCTGCTCCGCCAACCCTTTTTTCTAATTCCGGTTGTCGTGCGTTATGTTTGACGTTGCTGATATGATTTCACCCAATTTGATTTAGCTCGCGATGAAGGCCTGCCCATAAGTATCGAGCAGATTTCTACGCGAAGCTTGTGGAGGACAAATCGAGGGGACCGCCAGCGACGGCAGAGAAGATGAATGAGCAGGTGCTCCGTCAACTTCTGCGAGTGGCTTGACAATAGGAATGAGTTACGAACAGGGAACTTGGCTCCGGCATCACGCCGGGGCGCCGAGATCTCGTGTTGGGGCCGGTGCCACGGCCGGTGCACGCGCCAGCCCGAGCGGTCGGAAAATCCAGTCCCCCAGTCCGCTTTTTGGTCTGTAAGGCCGTCAGCAACCTGCAATCCATGGGGTGGTATGTTGACGATTTTTGCGAGTGATTTAGTATCGTACGAATGAGTTACAATTGCGGGGAATCTGATTCTCGCAGTGTACGTCATCCCGAACTCCAATGCGAAATTAGTGTTCTGGTGGGGAGCGGTCTATCGAAACGACAACCGCTGTAATGGTTATAACTGGGTATTAGGTCGTCCGAGTGAGTCTTGAGGGGTTGAGAACACTAGCAGGCGGTCTCGCCGCTGTTGTCTTCAGCTCTATCATGTATTACAGGGTCGTGCGAGTAGTCGGCGAGACGCTGCTGCACGGTCGTGAGAACTGAAAAAGGCACCGCCGGAGTCTAAAATCACTCAGTCGGAGTACTTATGAAGTTTACCCCGTGCCCCAGGCCAGCCGCACCATTGGGCTAACCGGTAACTGATCCGGCCCCTTCCAACCATTCCCAATTGAGTACTTAGAATGGGCGGGTGATCGCGTTTTTTGAAGATCCTTGGGGCACGAGGTAAACGCGCCGCACCGGACTATTGGGAACCGATATCGATGTCACCTAGATCCCTTCGATCGTTGACACCGACTAACGTCGTCCCTGCTCTTCGACCGCGAAACATTCTGGAAGACATGGAACCTATGCCTCACATTGCGCGGAGTCCTTCGGACGCCCGAATATCATTTCTAGCGCGTGCCACTGTCTCCTTCTACGCTAATCGGAAACGCACTTACTGCTGTGGATAAACGCTTATATATATACCAAATAACAGTCCAAGAAAACATATCTAGATAATCGTGTGAAAAGCATGTGAATGGCTCGTGCGTCGGGTCTAGGCCGACGCCAATGCACTTATCCTGACCTCTGGGCTCGAAAATCGCCCTGCGTTGTCCCGGGTCCTTCCGCTTGCCGGCCATATGATGTCGGTGACCCCATACACATTCGATGGTGGGCTATCGGGTTGCTCCATCGTTCGTCCGTCATAACACAGGCGGTTTTCTCTGAGGCGGGCGATTGGAAATTTTATTGGAACCGGGATTTAGTGGATCAGTCATTCAGTGGTGATGGGAAACAGGAAACCTACATGGATTCCCCGATACCCCGAACCTCTTTCGGGGTCTCGTTCTCCTTTTGCCTTGGAATTTAGGGCACCACTGGCTACACCACGCCGGTCAAGTAAAAAGTGGAAATAGAACAGGCCGCTCAGGGCTGGAGACTCGATCTCATTCGAATTCGGAACCGGACGACATCTGAAAAGATCGATGGGATCCATCATCCGATCCGCTACGTGACTCACACTTGCTCATGACACCGCTTGTCGGTGAGGGTCGCACACCCGAGGTCGCAAAATTCCAGCAGCTGTTCAAATGTCAAATATACGTCTTTGACTTAAATCCTACTTGGGGAGTGACCAGTGGCGCATGGTGTCCCGCATTTGCACCCGCATGTGACCGGCGTGCGGTCCGGTCAAGTATATGGGACAACTCAGGCTGAGAAAAATTCTTGAGCTCGCTCTTCCCCCGATGGTAACACATCGACCAACTCAGCTGCATGGGGAGTATGAGTGCACGGGGACGGAAGGGAGGGACACACCTCATTCTAGGTGGAGGGTAGTGCATCGTGGGGGTGAGCCCAGAGCGCGTCTACCTCGCGGAATTTGGGACTCGCCGTGACCGCCATGGGCGAAAAGTAGGGCCAAGTCTCCCACGCTTTTGTGGTGTGAAATGGCTCCAGTGTGGTTCTTGGTTGAGAGTTGCTAATGACCCCTTTTATCACCCCTGCCGTCGAACAATTTCTTTTCCCAAGGAGTCCAGGCACTATAAGGGCAGCCACTGAGAAGGAGGGGGGAATGGAGGGGGATTTGGCTAGTGGGCTAGCAGCGTGACTGGCCAGGTCATGCAACCTCACGAAAAGTGAATTGATCGAGATATCCGATTTCCGAAATTCGTTTCTGCCTTAAATACCAACCAGGTCTTCTCGCAGCTTCCTCCCTCCCGCCCCTCACCGCCCCTCACCCTTCCAGTCCCTTCCTCCCTCAACCCGACCCCCTTCTCTATTGTTCAGCAGCCTACCAGTCCTCCACACATGCCGTTAGCGCATACGTGAAGTGCTCTTTGCCCTCCGCCCTCCCCTGTGCCTCAAACAAAAAACCCGCGGTATAGCGCCTCTGGTTCGCAAGTCGCAGTATATGAGTTGAACGTCAGCCTCAAGGACGTGGATGCGAGAGGTTGGGTTGGTCTTTTAATTCTATCCCGCCTCGTGCGCTCCCAGTTTTTTCTTCGCCTTACACCGTGACACCTCCAAGGGGATGGGTTGCGGGATGGTGGTCACGCCGCTCTTTGACAGTCGGCCGGAATGGTCGGGGTCGCCGGTGCTAGCTATTCGGTTTTCTCCGAGGTCCGTGGACACCCGTAATTCCCCTGGAGACGCTCGTCCCCCAAACCAGTGCGGGCTGGTTCACAACTGAGCGTTCTGCCTCACATTCGGGCCGTGAGTCCGCACGTGAGGGTTCCCAACAGAGATGCGGTTCGTTTGCAAGTCTCAGTGGCCATCAAGCGCAGGACGGGAAGCCTGGGATTAGGCAGATATAAAATTCGCTCCCAGTCAAGCGCACACCACCACAACAACGTCAGGTGTACTGGTATGGATTCTACGGACTCCAGCGACGCTTTTCTCATCGGAATGTATGAGGTGAGTATCTCGACCGTTTATCTGCTCGAATATGGTTCTTAGAATTTAGGCTTTCTGTGTTTTGCCTCAAAACCCGGACTTCGTCGCCTCCGAGGAGATGCTTCTCTCCAAGGACGTCCCCGATTTTCTCCCGCCTTCCACCCCGCTCGACTTGGAGTATCTGTACAAGCTCATCCTGGAGACTCCGTCGGACGCGGGATCAGCCCAACTAATTGTGCCAAGTTCCCCACCACCACAAGTCGCCGCTCCAGCTGAAGATATGACAACTATTTGCGCCGTTTGTTCCGGGCAGACTTCGCTGCCACCATCAATGCCTCCACCACCGGCTCCAGCATTACCCCCGCCTGGCTGGCATAGGATACCGCAGGAGGCGTACGATTACGGGCGGAAGCAGCGGAATTACACACCGTCTGAAACCGTTTACTTTGGAGTGAGCGGTTGCCCAGGCGTGAATATGGGAAAGGCTCTCCGGAAGAAATTTATGGGCCTCGACGGATGGGATGATGCAGTGCTGCGAGACGCAAACAGCGTCATTTCCTGCAGGTTGTCGGTACGCTTATCGTGATAATCTCTACCTTACACAGTGGTTGACCCCGTTTCAAGTTTCCTGGATACCCGCCTAATGGTTCAAACCAGGTACGAATCATTGCCCCAGTTCTGTTCTCACGGATTTACGATGGTACAAGATCTCCACAAAACGCTGGAACAAGGAGCGCGACCAGATAACGCGCGGTGAGCTCGCATACCAGGTAGCGAGGAAGCTCAAGCAGTACTTAGACTCTATGGCTGTAAGTCGCGTCGTGATGAAATCGTGTATCTGGTGTCGCTCAAAATCGAACCACAGCAGGGACCACACGGGACCGCACCATGGAAAATCGGCGAGGGGTTCATGCACCTGGACAATATGTTTTTAGCCCGGATCGAATCCGTATCCAAGGGGTCCTGGCAGCCGGAGATCTGGGTCGTGGACCCCACGGTGTAGGCCTTTTTCGTAGTAACTCCGGCACGCGTCTCTGTATAGTCTTTCACGCACGTAAATGCATGTTTCTGCGAATCCCCAGTATTTCAAACGTAGAATCCGTCCCACACAGCCCGATGTCCTCATCTTGGACCCCGGGATCTGGAGCCTCTAGACTTGTGTATACGTGTACGTTTTGATTAACCGTGCCTTCTCGGTTCAATCATTCCAAGAGTGTACTCGTGCCTGTCTAACTCCCGCGTGTTTGTGTGGATTCCTCAATTGCACGTGCTCCAAACACAGCATCGCCCCGCTTGTTCCGCCAACTCGCCGGTTTTGCCCGTAGGTATGTGCCAACGCGGCCGTGAACGCGTCTGAAGGGCAGGATTGATCCTGTCGTGTCAGTACGTAGAAAGCTGCCGTACAACTGTTCCATTTCCAAAACAAAACAAACTCTGTCTTCGAAGATAGACTCCCAGCCAGCGTTTCCTGGTGCCTATGCCTGTGCTTTGTGGACCGCCGTCGATGTGTTCTCGAAAGACCGTCACCTCAGCCTCCCGTATGTCGGGGTGATCTGCTTACATAATGGGTGCAGGCTCCTCGTGATGCGACCGCCTTCCCTTGCTCTCATCCCTGTCATTCTTTTCTCCACATCCCTGTACTTCTTCCCGCATGCTCTAGTTATTCCCCAGCTTTGGCCATAATGCTTCGCGGAAACACCGTCCGACTCCTTGCCGGTACGTCTCCCACTTCATCGCCAGGAGGTGGTCAGCCACCTGGGCCAACACAGAGGAGTCGAAAACTGATTGGACTTTGCAGGGAACAGTCACCCCGAGCTCGCCCAGGCCGTGTCTGAGCGGTGAGCTCAAACCACCCCAGACGATCGTTCTCCAGTCTAGAATGACATAACCCCAGCCTCAACGTTCCACTTACCCCATGCACGGTGAAAAAGTTTTCAAACGGGGAGATCAACGTTAAAATTTCCGAGTCCATTCGGGACGAAGACGTTTTCATCATCCAGTCTGGATCCAACGACGTCAATGATAACCTCATGGAGCTCCTCATCCTCGCTTCCGCATGCAAGGGCGCATCGGCGAGGAGGGTCACCGCCGTGATCCCTTGTTTCCCCTACGCCCGGATGGACAAGAAGGACAAATCAAGGGCTCCGATCACAGCCAAACTGGTGGCCAACATGCTTACTGTCGCTGGCTGTGATCACGTCATCACAATGGACCTACACGCCAGCCAGATCCAAGGGTTTTTCGACATCCCGGTTGACAACTTGTACTCTGAACCTCTCATGATTTCGTACATCAAGCAAAATATCGAGGGGTGGCGGAACGGGATCATCGTTAGTCCGGATGCTGGCGGCACCAAGAGGTGAGTCCTTCCAACTCTTTCATATAGCATGTGAGCGAAGGGCTCATGCTATGTGTCCAGGGTTACTGCTATCGCGGACAAGCTTGGGCTTGATTTTGCACTCATTCACAAGAAGAGGGGCGTACGTGGTGCTGAGGCGCCCGACCAGATGGAACTATTGGTTGGTGATGTACGGGACAAGGTACGGGGTCGCACGTTTGTTCCCCATATCAGGACCGCCAATCTTTTTCAATATTCAGGTGGCGATTCTCGTCGATGATATGATTGACTCTGGGAGAACCCTATCCCTGGCGGTCCGCACATTGCACGAGAACGGCGCCAAGGCCATCTATGCACTCATCTCGCATGGTTTACTGTCGGAGGTCAAGATGAGCATGCTCGAGTCCCTCCCCCTCGAGCGCCTCGTGGTGCGTACCTCTCGTCAGGACTACGTTTCGCTCGATGGCTAACATGCGTTCCAGGTGACCAACACGATTTCACAGTCGAGGCATGACTGCTCCAAGCTTGTCCAGATCGATACCAGTCCCACGATCGCAGAGAGTATCCGAAGGACCCACAACGGAGAGAGTATCAGCCTACTCTTCGGGGACTGGCCGCAGACGATGGGTCAGATGAACGGTCTCTACAACGGATACTGAGAGACCCCAAAAGTACAAAATCTATAGACATTCTAAGTAGTTAACGATACCGGATCTATCGTAGAGGACAATCAACTCCCACGGCTGTGCGCCAACCTGCCGCCTTTCCGCAACCTCTTCCGCCCACCACCATGTTGTACGGTTTGCTCCCGTCCGCCCTCCAGTTTCTCGTCACCTCTCTGCTATGGAAAGAGGATTACTCACGACCTCCGGGCAATTCCCTGACCTTCGAACTCCGTCACGAGCACGCGGTCGCCAACGGCTCCCTCCTCGTCTTCTCCGACGTTCCAAAGTTCCGACAGCTTGCGGGCGAAGACGACCGTCTACAATACTCCGTCAAGACCCAGACGACCCAGAGTTATGTTTCTACGCAGTTCCTCAGCTCATGGGACGAGGCCGAGGTACCAGGGCCAAATGTGACGGATCGGGAGACGTTGCATACACTGGCCATGATGACGAACAACGCATATTATCAGGACCTTGGGAAGAAGGGGTGGTATGATTTGGGTCCAGATTGGAATTCGGTGAGTCTGCGACGCGTTCGTAAATGATGCTCTGTGTCATGCTGAATGACTTGAGCTCTACAGTCGTACCCGTTCGGTTGGGAACCTGACGCTGACGGTTTCAGAGGCCACATCTTCGTGTCAACGGACAACAGCACCGTAATCGTCGCCATCAAAGGAACCTCGGCTCTCTGGCTTGTCGGAGACGGCGGTCCCACAGTCAAGAAAGACAAACTGAACGATAACCTCCTCTTCTCCTGCTGCTGCGCCAAGGTCGGACCTACCTGGACTCCCGTGTGCGACTGCCATTCTGGGGGGTACGCTTGCGATCAGGATTGTCTGGAGAAGAGCCTCGTCGAGGATTCGCTGTTTTATCCGGTCGGGGTGAACCTTTACAATAACGTCACTTATCTGTATCCGGACGCGAACATCTGGGTGATTGGACATTCGTTGGGTGGCTCGTTGGCTTCGCTTGTTGGTGCCACGTTTGGAGCTCCGGTCGTGGCGTTCGAGGCACCCGGAGAGAAGTTGGCGGCCAGGAGGTTGCATGTTAACCTTCCGGTAGGTGTTTCAGGTACAGAGCATGTCAACGTGCTCACATCCGATCTCCTAGCCATCTACTCAGCACATCACGCACGTTTACAACACTGGAGATCCGATTCCAATGGGAGTGTGCAATGGTGTCGGTTCGACCTGCGCCTTGGGAGGTTACGCTCTGGAGAGTAGGTGTCATCTGGGGAACGTGGTCCTCTACGACACCGTGACGAAGCTCAAGTGGTCTGTGGGGGTCGGGAACCATGCAATTCGCACCGTCATCGACCTGCTCTCCCAGGATTTTGACCCTGAGAACGGGATTTCCGTCCCTGCCGCGGAGCCGCAGAAAGATTGCGTGGTAAGTCGCCAAATATGGGTGCTCCTCCCCTCGGTCGCCAATTCCTCTCTCCCACAGGACTGTTTCGATTGGGAGTTTGGAGATTTCAAGTAAATCTCGATCCGCGCTCTTCGGACCCCCGCAAGATTAAGACCTTATTCAGTCGATTAGACGATCATGATAGATCACCCGGACCTCTGAGCCCTCGCACTCTGTATCATAGTTCCCCTTATCTTAATATCGAGGACAGTTACAAGCTTCGGTACCCTATTATTATCGTCCCTCCGTGTAACGTAAACACATGAATATAGCATTGAAGAAAAAATTGAAAGATCAAGAGATAGTGGGAACCGTGAATCCCAGCAGCAAAAATCCTCAAGAAATATCAATCATTCGTGGTCGTATCTCGGCGCGCTCAAGCTCGCTCTCAGACTTTCTCCCAAGAGGGCGGTCTCAGGATGCCCCGACTTGCTAAGTCTTTCCCAAAGGTTGGCCCTGGTAGGGGTAGGAGGGTGGTACTCCCCACTGCCCTCCCCCTCGCGAACCTGATTTCGTTCTCGTTTCCTGCCAGTCGTTGTCGTGAATGTCCTGGGCCGGTCGTATCCTCCTCTATACCTATGCGCAGAAGTGGAGGAAGTGGAAGGGCGTTTGTCGTGACGGGAGAGGTGCTCGGTCCTCAGTAAACTTTCCGGTTCATCCTCTTCAGCTTCGTGAATTATTCCTCGATCCGTCTCGTCGCCGTCCTCTTCCCGCTCCCTCACGTTGTGATCTCGTCGACTGGCGAGACTTTGACCTCCACCCCAGCGGGACGAGTTCTCTCCAAGTCTTTCGCTCGCCCTCCTCCTCTCACTCTTCTCCCTGACTTTCATAATCCTCTCAATCGCATCCTTCTCCGCAGCGCGTTTCATGCCGATCACAATCTCTTCAGCTTTCCGGAGGTCCTTCACCTCCTGGTACACCCTGAACACCGCGTCGCTCTGGAAACCATGCGTCTTCGCGATCTTTTCACACGCAACCTGGATCCCGAGGTACGCGTCCACCTCGGATGGCGTGAAACCTAGACCCAAAGGCCCGGCCATAATCCCCACAGCAGGTGATGCAGTTGAAGTGGGGCTCCCGAAGCTGGTTCTGGAAGAGATTGAGGCCGACCTGTCGTAACCTTGGCCGCCCCAACTTCGACGAGGGTTAGGAGGGGAAGACGCGGCGATTGGCGAACCAAAGGCCATCCCGGATAACCTCCTGGAGTCCCGTGGGTGCTCGCGGTCGTCTGGAGCATCCCTCTCAATATCCCTCTCTCGTTCCCGGTAACGCGACGACGTCGACTTGTGGCCATCTCTATCCCGCTCCCGTTCGTGGTCGCGATCTTGGGGGTTGTTGGTTATGGGTGATGAAGTCCTGCGGTAGGAGGAAGACGCTCGGTAAGTGGGGGGTACCCTCCTCGGTGGCCGGACAGAGAGGTCCATCATCGGTGTACCGGTGATATCATAGGGGTCGCGCTCGATGTCGTAGGTCTGAGATTCATCCACCATAACCCCATCCTCCCCGTCGGCCTGAGTGGACGCTCCGGCCTCCCCTTTGCCTTTCCTCAGAACGGCACCAGCAGCTACACCATTGGTAGAGCTGGAGGACGTCGAAGAAGTGGGTCGTTCTGAATCATGGGCACGTCGGTTCCTGTCCCGTACTGTTTCTCTCCGTGCTTGTCTTGACTTGATGGTCGCATTGAGCCCATTCTGCGACGTCGTGACAGGTGCGAGGGGCGAATCCTGTTCGGCGCCGGGCATGGTAGCATCCGTTGGTGGGTGCGGAGACGATAGCCTCAGGCCAGTGGGGGACGAGAACGGGTCATCGATCACCGTCGACTTGGACCTGAGATGGTGTGCAGGGGTTATAGTTTCTGGTTTCACTGAAAATCCGTGTTCAATACCCGAATGCCCGGAACTTAAGCAGCCCTACCTAATGGTTCAGAAAACCGGGTCTTGTGCGTGGGCTGTTTTCGGTTGGAAGTCTCGAGAGGTTTCACTGTCTCAGTAAGGTTAGAAGAATCCCGCTTAGTGTAGATCGCGCCTCACCATGAGTCTTGGGTTGGATCTCGACATCCGCCGAAGCACGTCGCGTTCGTGGGCTGCTCTCTAACACCTCCCGTAGCTGTTGAGTGACTGTGGGGTTTGGTCGGCCATCTTCATGTGAAGCACCTTTAGTTCTGGCTTTCTGCGGGGACGGGCTTGCTCTATCCTCCATAGACGACCGAGGAGACCGGAGCGGGCTCCTTGGTGTCCCTATCGGTGTTGGAACTTCGAGGCGTCTGAGGGGGTTATTGGTAGCTGCTGGTTCATACGTTGCGGGACTCCGTGAGGAACAGGACGGGTGATTGGGTGAGTGTAGGAGCCCAGGTCGAAGCCGATCGATTGGGGACACCGGTGGGGGATTAGAGGGGCTTCTTGAATTCCTTCCGTACCTACTTTCCAGTAAACTCGTGGAGAGAAATGCTCCCATTCGGGGCTTGGAACCTCCCGGAGCAGGAGGCACAGGGGAAATCCCCATTCGGATGCTTGACCGTCCAACTCCCGGCGTCTGGCTATCGACAATGCTGTCCAGGGGTCGCTGAGTTTCTTCGTCAAAGGGATGAGTTTCTTGACTTGGAATGCGGGAATCTTCGTCGAACGGATGCGGTTCTTGACCCTGCGCTTGAGAGTCATCAAACTGGCTTGCGGTTTCATCAAACGGATGTGTGGTTTCATCGAAGGGGTGCGTGGACTCGTCGAATGGGTGCGTTTCGCCCCCGCCCCCGTTCGTCATGTCTGGGGATTTAGAACTAAGTGTGGGACGTGGAAGTCGAGCTCGGAATCTGAGGGTAACACTTGAAAGTGCCTCACGAGCCTCTATCATCTTCCTTTCGGTGTCGATCGCGTTCGAAGGTTGTGGTCCTGGGCGGGGTAGGTCGTTGTTTAGACCCAACGGGGACGAACCGCGTGGTTCCACGGACCCACGTTTGGACGTGGACGGAGACGAAGGGCCGGGTTCAGGAGTATTGGGCGGAAGTTCCTGCAGTTCTTCCCAATTCATATTGTCCCCGGTTGAGCGAGTTTCAGCTTGCCTAGACGTTCCAGCCTTCAGAGCCGCTCGCCTCTCGACGAGGAGATCAAAGCCTGGTGACGAGTCAGCGCGGGTTTGGGATGAACGAACGGGGCTGAATTGCTCGTTCCGACCAAACGCACTTTCGACGATCTTCGGGACGCGTTTCCGAACGTGCCTGGGGACTACTGGCGAGTTCGAGTCGGCTTCATCGAGGTCTATTGTCGTGAAAACGCTGGAGGGAGGGTCTTTAGGACTGTGGGGTCTGTGTACGGGTAGGGGAGTACGCTGGTTCTTGGAAGTGGACGCAACTGGATTGCCGAAACGAGACGGTCGGGTGGACCGTGTTGGTGTGCTGCCCCGATGATGGGGATTAATATACGGTTTACGGGAGACGAGGAAGGTGCAACCCACCGTAGAATGATTAGGGAATCCTCGTCTGATGGGTAAAAGAGACCCTGTTCGACCTCCAGAGTTTCTTCACCTTGAGAGTCCTGATCCATGGCATCGTTCCCCCTCCCACCGACAGGGCCATCGATGGGGCTCCCCCTCCTCCCCCCTCTGCTCCCATTGCTATGAACAACCCTCGTCCGTTTCGGCGTCCTGTCGGAAACATCGCTGACCCTTTTTCGCTTGGAGGCTGGTTGTTCCGGTGCTGCCATGGCCTTTCTGGTAGGTCGGGGTTGGACTCTCGCCAGTTCCCA
>Ga0307511_10004830_pt1 | contig 13781 bp, 12 predicted proteins | sample 13_EM_MG_FD_200266 | JGI IMG/M metagenome (GOLD analysis project Ga0307511, IMG submission 200266) | Populus trichocarpa ectomycorrhiza microbial communities from riparian zone in the Pacific Northwest, United States - 13_EM | ecosystem: Host-associated > Plants > Roots > Unclassified | place...
TTCTCGGTTTCCTTCCTAAACCGCACTCCACCCGCCCCTGCTACCCCCTCCCCAGCAGCAGCCTTCCCGTCCCCTTCCTTAACCACTCCCGTCTTGGGCAACAAATAATCCGGGACATGCTTTAGATGAGGCATCATCCTAACGCCACTCGCTGCCCCGCCAACATCATGTCTGAGCGCCTTCAACTCACCCGGATTCTCCTCAAACCAGCGTTTTAGCTTCTCGGACTTGACGAGCTCTGAGCGAAGTTCGTTGAGGCGAGCCTCACGGATTTTGAGTTTCGTGACGGCCCGGAGGGCGTCGGTCATTCGGTAGCGGAAGGCGTTGGCCTGCTTCATGTCGAAGATGTAGGGCTTGATTATATCATCTGCTGGTGCTGGTTCTGGTGCGTTTTGGGGCAACCCTTCAGGGCCCCCACTCGTTTTAGCATCCGCCTTCGATGGTTTTTTCACTGGTGGCAGCCCAGCGCGTTTTCGCTGATGCCGTTGAATCCTTCGAAGGACTTTCTCGTCATCTTTGCACTCCGGAAAGCTGGTGGGCTTATGCTTTCCAAAGTGCTCCGCTGGGACTACAAATGACAATGCCATTCCTGCTTTCCCAGCTCTGGCAGTCCGCCCGATTCGGTGGGTATATGAGCGCGAGGTAGTTGGGAGATCAAAGTTCAGTACGCAAGAGACGTTGTGAAAGTCAATGCCTCTGGAGACTCCGAACTCCTTATCCCGTTTGCGTTTTGGTTTATCGGCTTTTCGAGGTTGTTTTTTGGTCTTGTTGGTTTTTTGTTTTTTTGAGGGTGGTGCGGTGGGTGCGTCGGGCATTTCTGTATCGGATTCCGCGTCTTTAACTTCTACCTCCACTTGCTCCTTCTTGCCCTCGGTAGCCTCTTGATCCTCCTCCTCACCATCATCATCCGGCTCATCCCCAAGCACCTCATTCTCGTCTGTTGCTATTATAATATCATAAACATTCTTATTAAACTCCTGCACAATATGCAATCTTGAATTCACGGGCAACTCCGAGTTTAGCACACACGCCCTAACCCCAAACTGCTCCAGAAACAGTCTTACGCGGTAACACCGATCAATATCCCCCACAAACACAATACTCTTTCCTTTAATCAGCCTCAATTTATAAATCACGTATAGTAACAGAAATTTCTCATCCTCGGCGCACCGAACGACGTATTGCTTTAAGCCGCCGTTCGGGTCGGATGCGGAGTCCTCGGCGTCATGTACACGGAGGATAACGGGGGAGCGGCAGAAGAGTTTTTTGAGTGTTTCGACTTCGGAGGTGAGAGTTGCCGAGGCGAGGAAGGTTTGCAGTCCTTTGGGGAGGGATTTGGACACGCTGAGAAGGTCGGATTCGTAGCCGTAGGAGAGGACGAGGTCGGCTTCGTCGATGACGAGGTGCGTGAGGTTGGGGGTGAGGGTTTGGTTTGAGGAGGAGGCATGGGCGAGGGCTCGCGAGGGGGTGGAGATTACGATATCTGGGGATTCGGCGAGGAGAGATCTAGTGGATGTTAGTCTGTTTCTCTCAACTGGGGTGGGGGGGGGGGGATGAGGTAGATAAGATAGATAGGGAACTCACTGCTGCACCTGCTCGCTCACATTCTGTGCCAAATTCACCGCCCTCACCACCTTACCACAATACGCACTCAACTTCTCTACCATCTTACACACCTGATCCGCCAACTCCCTCGTCGGCACCAACACCAATGCACTTGGCCCCTTCACCCCCCCATCCTCCCCTCCACTCTCCCCACCTTCCTTCCGTTTCAGAATACTCTGCAACACAGGCAACAAATACGCCGCTGTCTTCCCACTCCCCGTCTTCGCCCTAGCAAGGATATCCTTCCCCTCTAGCGCCAACGGAACAGCTTTCGCCTGCACAGCAGTCGGATGGGCGAATCCTAGCTTTGCGATTCCTTGGAGAAGCCGGGCGTCGAGACCGAATGAGGCAAAAGTGGTTTCTTGGTCGAGTTGGGACTCGGCAGCGAGGGTGGGGGGGTTATCAGTGTCGGGGTGTTTTCGCTTCACCATGCTTGCGGCGTTTTGGGTGGGAATAATGTTCTGTGCACGATTCGGCTGGATGATGTGCAGCCTGCGGTGCTCTGTGATTTCGGATTTTCTGAAGTTGTAAATCTTGGCGGAGGGGAGCTTGTGCGGTTTGGGTGGCCTGAAGTAAATAACAATGCCAAGGCCGCATTAGACGAATTGAGGGTAATAGAAAATAATATACAACCTGAGATAAAGGAAATGAACTCAAACAACTTCTATATATAATTACTACGAACATATTAGAATAAAAGGCAGAATTATTTCCACCTAGCGCTGTGAAAATACAAAACCCATAGGAGAAGCGCTGGGCTGCGAAAACCTAGGCAAGATAACACAATGCGAAGGCGAGTGAACTGACGAGTGATATACAAGCGCGTGTTATATTGTTTGCTTGCCATTTCTATCTGGCTACACTCGATACATTTATAAAACCACCAGAAAAAGGAACGGCCATCAAACCCATCTAGTATCCTTTGTCACCTGGTTACCCTCTCTGGAAAGCCCTTCACAGCACCATCTCTTCTGAGCACACGTAGTAGTGCTTTTTGCGAGAAATTGACGATGTAATAACTACCTGCTCCCCGGCTCGATTCTCCGCCTAAGCCATTGGGCGACCCTGCGTGGAGTTGCTGTTACCTTACACTGTAATTAGGTAGGTAGTATAGTTCTAGGTCGTAAATGTTAGTTTTGAAGAAAATTCCAAAAGATGAGCGATTGACCCATAGACCCTACCATTTATAAATTCAAGAATAACTATCAAAAGTTAATCACCATTAGATTTAAATAGGTTCGGGTTCACTGGTACATTCTCTAGAGAGCATGGAATTTGAAAAAGGGATGGGTGCATTGGCAAGGTACTTAGCAGCCACTTTGAAAAACTAGATAAAATAGAAATATATTTAAATCACATAAACCTCATCAGCTTGATAAGCACTTATTTTTAGAGACCATTAACTTAATTCATGGCGTTGTTGGTTTTTTATGATTTTTCAAAGCAGGCGTGTTTTGGTATAAACGCCCCTTTGGGTTTCCCCCGAGATTAGAGTGGTGTTGACTCAGCTACCAACTGCACAATTCAGGCTTCAGTTGATAACTGCTGACCTTAACAACTTTATCTATCTTTGACAAGCCAAGCAAGAATCTTAAGTCAACTTGCCACTAACATCTAGCTAGACTTCAGACTAGACTTGTTTACATCTCTTTTGAAACCTCCGAAGTCCTATTATCTTAAATGGGTTTCATTCTACTAGTTATTATATATGATGAGCCTACCTTGCTCAGGCTATAATCGAATAGGTCTTATTGCAGAGAGCTGGTTCCATGCAAAATAGGGGGCCATGTGGATTTCTGAGGGTAACCCCCCCAGGGGTACCAGACTATCGAGGCATTTACTTAGCTGGTTGCTAGTGGTTCGAGACTAGCTGGTTGTGCCAACTCAGTCTCGCAGTCTCGGACTTGAGGGTAATACCAACAACCAGCCTAGAAACACAGCTAACATACACGTCTAGGCACGGGATATCGATTCCCCAGTTTCCCTAAGGCAACCCTCTACAGGTTCCCTGTACTTTTCAATATCGTCACCGCTACTGCAATAAATATTACTTGCCAACACAGGGTGTCAGTACATATCGACAACTACACCTACATCTGCAGGTCATACAAAAACTATAAACAAATCACACCCCCAAAACGCCGCTATATCTATTAGGATGTGTTTGACATCACGATGCAAAATGCGTCCCCCCAGCCTGCCCGCACCCCCTGCCTCAGCCCAGCCACAGCCTCAATTCTCCCTCCCAGACCAACATTAAATCACACACTTTGACTTGACTTATACACATTTTATTATAAAAACGCAGCGAGGAGTTGGATGATGATGTTATTAGTGCTGTTGGTGGTGTGGAATATATGCCCCAACTCTAATATATACCCTGAGAGCGATACTGGAAGGCATCATATGCTGTTATCATAAATTAGCCCTATACCCCATGTGTTAAAGGATAGGGAAAGGAGAGAAGGTACCTCTGGTGTAATAGCTCCCCAAACTCTTATTGATCAAGTGATCGTCCACGAAAGTTTCTGCCTCCTGCTCACTCAACTGCAACTGAAACCTCTGTTTCAGGCACGTAGTTGCATATCCAACACCCGACGAGTAACACGGCATTCGAGATTCCCTCCCCATCATCTCCACTAGATCAACTAGAACATCTGATCGCTTCCGAAGTGCCTGAAAGGATTGTTTACATAGCTGCCGGAATTGCAGAAATCTCTCTGAACCCTGTCCTCCTATGACGTCCACATACTCTTGTGTGAGTTTGAATGGCGCTAATTCAAATCCAAGAGATCCAGGGGAGTTGGATAGCATGAAGCCAAAGTCGATATGTATTATATCTAGAATCAGGTCAGCGAGAATCGTGATCATATGGGGAACAAGAACTGACGGCCTTGGTTATCAATGAGGATATTCCCATTATGTCGGTCTTTGAGCTGTAAAATGTAGCAGATAATACTGTACGCAGCAAGAGACCGTACAAACGCATCTTCTGCAGCTTTGTATGTCTCCGACGCTGGCTCGCCAAAAGTTTTGACAAAATGGTCCTTCAACGTCGCGATACGGCCCCGTGGATTTTTTCCAGAAGCAATAGAAGCAATAGTAAGACTTCGCTTCAAAGAGTGCAAAGAAGTCCCGTTTGTAATAGTTTCAATCAACCCTGATGACTATCTCCAGGTCAGATAGATTCCAAATATATACCCTGAAGAGGACACTTTACCTCTCCTGTAACCAAAATTCTCATTCGCTTCGTCCACACATCTATCCCTGCATCTTCCCATATCTTGGTGCATACCTGTATCAGTTGACAAGCGAATGCCTCCTGTCTTAGGTCCGCACCCGTTTTCACGATGACACTTAGCAGATCCCAGTTGGCACACAACCCATATGGCGAAGACTTCCTTATGCGCTCCTTCTTCGCCGTCCATTCCTCACCGAACGTAGCCGCACTCGGGTCATCTCTATCCGCTTTCCTCACTACACCAGAAGTTGCTTGGTCGTTTTCCATACGAGCTACTCCAGCCTGTGAATTAAGACCACCAGCCTTTTCCGGGTCGCCATCTTCCCTATTCTGCGCCGCGGCATTGACCACCTCCGTTGCAGCGGCATCTGCAGCAGCGTTCGCCATGATTGCATCAAAAGTGGGTCCGGGTGTTGCTTCCTCGAAAAAGAAATTCTCCTCTTCTAGCGTCTGCATGCTCGCAATGATCTTCGCTTTGATAGATGCTACCTCGTCCTTGGGTCTTTTAGAGCTACTAGCCTCGAGCTGTGCAAGCATATGAGTTGCTGTCCGCATATGGGTTGCCAATGCGTCAAGATCAGCCTGTTTCGGCCCTGTTTGCCGAGGTGAAAATGGGGTTCGTTTTGGTCCTGGACTTCCTGACCTGCTAGGTGACATATCAGAGGAGCGAGGGGTGGTTACCGATGCTATCGTTGAAAGGGTAGTTGCCCCACTAGATAGCCGTGGAAGATGTGTTGAACCAATAATCGGAATGTCCGTAGTACTACCACGTCGGGACTCAAACTCAAACTCGGCTATTAGGGGTGAAGATCCAATATCTCCTTTTGCAGGCTCAAATACACTGTCGGACGCAACATCGATACTATTCCCCCTGAATGTTTCCCTAGTCGCCTCTGATAGGTCGAAAATCCGCCTCCGGTTACCTCCCGATTTCGATTTTTCTAGAAGAATGTTGGCGAGCACTGTCTGGTTTTGTTCCGTATCAGGGTTAAAGTCAAAATCATCCAACAATACTTCTATCATCAGTAGATATGGAACTCGCTCGGCACTGTTCAGAACCGTGGCTTCAGCCGGATTTACTCTCACGACACGATGGTGAGTGGTTTTCCATCCAGGTTCATGCAATGTTGCTGGGCAAAGAACCGGAATGTCTACCTCTGCTGGAAGATCGTTATTTAGTAATACTAGCTCAGCCCGTAGAGCACTGAGTCGAGCTGGCTTCGGAACGGCCACGAGCCTATTAGATATATCCTCCAATGCTGATAGAAATTGTGTCTGGCTGTGGAAATAATTTTCCCTCAGGATGTGGATTTTACGCTGTGTGGGTACCAAAGACGGTGTCAGGGGCCTCTCTTTCTTCTTCCTGAGACCATTAAGAGTTGGTACTACTGGGCTGGACATAGATTTTGCTATCCGTAAGTCTGGTAACGAAGAAGAAGCGGTATTTTTGACCGGCACGCCTAGGGAGGACATTGGACCAAGCGAAGGCCGCCTTGAGTTCGTCAGAGAGTAAGACTGGATATCAAGCTGGGATGCAATTGGACCAAGTGAAGGCCGCCTTGACAGAGAGTAAGACTGAATTTCAAGCTGGGATGCAATTGGAGATGAGCTGCCAGATTCCGGGCTCAGGGACCTAGTAGGCGAAACTGGAGAGCTCACAGTCCCCCCAAGTTCTGTCGTCTTCAGCTTTGGAGGCTTCTCCTTTTTCGTGCGATTACTCGGACCATGACCCACTGTCTTGCTTCTTGCCAACTTCACCATGGGTGCATCTGTGATAGTACGGGAGGAGACTTGTGGCTTCCGAGCTTGGGCGATGGCAAGTGGGGCGGCAAACTGCGCGGCAGCGGGGAGTCCAATTGCACCCAGAACAAGACTTGCTAGTATCGTTACTGGTAGGACATTCTCCCGAATCTTCTCCTTCTTCTTTGGCTGCTCAGAATTTCCAAAAACGATATGTTGAACCTTGTTGTAAATCCTTCTGCATGTCTGCACCACATGTTAGACCTCGGCTATGCAACATGTATTGGATCTCATACTTTGAATGCGGTAGTTTGTGGATTGGCCTTCAGATCGCGCAGGTAAGTTTGAAAGAGCCAAAAAGTCTGCAGTCTGGTTAGCTACGTTGGAGTCCTAGAGGAGTGAGATTGGGGGGAAGATTCGTACTAGGAGTGCCCCATGCGCCGACTGCTCACATAACTCTATGATGAAGTCCTCTAACGCCACGGATTCTGTATTTTCTATGCTGATTGTCAGGTGGCAAAGCTGGGGAAGAAAGAATTCAATCTCCCCATAACTAAATTGCCGTAGTTTCGCACATAAGAAGTGATGAATCCCGATTTCATGAGCGTACCGACTTGGACATGTCAGCAGTGGACATCAGCCCAATTGAGATGGAATCCTCACGATAAATATGCTACCGGGAGGAAAGGGTTGCTATTGAATTGCTCCGACTCGAAAAGGCGGTGGAGTAGCTGTTTGGTGGACATTAGGAAAAGGCTGTTTGCGGCTCCAAATTTAACATATCACTGCTCTATTTCGTCTGGTAACTGTCCCTCCTGGCGGTTGCAGTCGCCGTGTTGGCCTTGGACAGCGTGAGTCTCGAGCGAGTAGAGCTACGGCAAATGCGTGCAGGCCGTCGGTAAGCTACACAAGCTCGTGGATGATGATGCTGCTATGCTGGTATTATGTGGTTTTGGAAAACGAAAGTGGTCTCACAGTTTATAACCGTGGGAGACGAGATGGAGAGAGGGGGTTCAAACGTTGCTGTCGACCCGGAAGGGCTAAACTGTTTGCAAGGGTCCGCAATACACTAGTAGGTGGAACAGCAACAACGTTGCAACGCGATGAAATTCCCCGGTTTATTATATTTTGCAGGTAAACATCGAACTCTATATTTGCTTATACTGTCGCTTTCTCCCACAACCTTAATCAAAGTATGGACGGAAATCCACCAGCTCATTTGCTTTCTCCACCTGACACCGGCTGTATAGCCCCTGCTGAATTTCAATATTCTTCAAGAGCTAAGTGGTCATTCCTATAGCTCATTAGTGCCAGAACGCCTCCAGACCAATCCTGCCATATCCATACGTTAAGGCCACATCCGCGCATAAATTGTTTGTGCAACGCGCCTCAGGGACCTGTGACGCTCCTCGACCTCAGTACCAAGAAACATCACAGCGATTGGCCATACATGGATCGTCGGCTCTTCAATCCTCACCACCTCCCCGACGTTTTCTAGCATCTTCAGAAATACATCTATCTCATCGTATAAAAGCTCCTCTGTGCCGTATATGCAAAGTAATCCCTTTTCCGGCATTGCTTTTCTCCACAATGATAAATCTTGACAACAACCTGGAGAAGCAACTGGGTCGTCCACCGGAGTTTTCCCTGCGTATAGACGTCCATACTGATTCAACTGTTCCGAATCAAGATAATCACTAAGGGTGCTTCGCTTGTCCGAAACTAGAACAGTCCACGGAGAAAACACTGTCGCAAATAGTGGAGATTCGTTGATCTCGAAAGCAGCCATGTGGAGCAGCAAGCTTAGCACCAACGCTCCTCCTGCAGAGTCTCCTGCGACACAGATCCTACTGTGGTCAACGACCGATAAGAGATGTTGGTAACCAGCGAGTGCCTCCTTCAATTGCGCAGGGTAAACGGCGTCCGGGACCAGAGAATACTCCAAGGCAAAAATAGCCGGATTTTTAAAACCAGCCTTCCGGAGGTGCACATGGAGTGCTATCAAAAACTCTAGATAGAAGTATGGAGAGCCCATAGCGAAACCTCCACCATGCATATAGTAAAGCACCATATCCGGTTCAGCAGTCTCGTTGAACTCAATCCAGACACCTTTGAAACCCTCCTAAAATCCATAGCTTGTCAGCGACACCCATGACTAGTCCCTAGTAGAAATACTTGCCTCTTGAACTTCCCTCCACATGACTCGAGCAGCAGTTTGAGGTGCATGTCTCCACATTCGAAATCGTAGAAAAGGCAGGGCAACATTTTTCGATAGAAAAACACGCCCTACTTTAGGATCTATATTTGCAAATGCATATCTTCCCCCAACAGCATTAGATAGGGTATCAAAAGGTCGGGGTATCATGAAGAATTACATTCATGCCCGAAACGCAGTGGACATGTTCATATACCATACCGCACACAACGAATGACCACATCTTGGAAGAGTGAGGACTTCAAAGTCCACGCCAGCCGGCGTTTTGGGTCAGAAAGGTAACGGTCATAGAGGACCTGGATTGGAAGCTGGGTGACTGTAGGTAGACTCGTTAGCATTCGACTGATATCTCCAATTTATGAGAACAAACCGAGAAACGGCAGGGCGTTAACTGCCTCACACGTAGCATGATATAATCCCACATCAGTCAGAAGATGCCATGAAAGAAATACCAAAAAAACTGCAATATCGATAAATGTCACCTTCCCAAGCAGCATTTTCGCGTTTTAGCCAGGGGAATGGAGAGAAAGGAAAAGGGACGATGTCGTCAGCACGCCCATCTACGCAGCCAGACTTAATTGTGCTGCCAATGAGACCAAGCATCTGTCTGCACATGCGCATCTGTAAAAGTTGCATCGACACATATCACACGGGATTTCAGAGAACATCATCTGCGCGTGCGGCCGAACGCTTCAAATTCAACTTGCAATTGAAGTATTCACAAGGTCAATTCCGCCCATTGCCGCCCAGTCATTCCCACGTAAGAGAGAACGAATAAGTATGGATACGCTCATTGATAAAAAATTAACATGTCATGCTTTATAACATAGCCCCGGTGTTGCGCATGCAGCTGAAAAAAGCAGCATTATCGAGATCGCTATGCAAGTCCCCCGTATGCCCTTTTCCGTTAGGAGCCTCTCGCGTTGTCGGACCAAGAATTCGCTGGGCTGAAACTCTAAAACAGCGAGTGACAGCCTCAACCTTGTTAGGTCACTTTTACTGGGCAGGAATTTTCCTCTCCATCGACTCTTCAATTCGCCCCCACAATAGCTGTGCTGTGGAAGACGACAGCATTTGCTTGCAATCACCTCCCTCATGAGCAATACAGAGGTCCTCAGGTACTTGCTACATCTTCCCCCAAAATCCCTCGATTGCAACATGCAGTCCCTGCTAACAGCGCGTCCCTACAGCTCCATTCCGCTCCCGGAAATCCCAGTTAAACTTCGATGCACAATATGCAACGACCTCGCTCGCCGAGCGGTCAAATTGCCCTGCTGTGAGCAGTCAATATGTGGCAACTGTGCGAAGCTCCTCTCTATGGAAGATGAGGTTACTTGTATTAACATCAGCCAGGTCGTGATAACCTCCCAGGTGTTTGTCCCGTCTGCGACCACTCCCCACTGACACCCGACATCTGCAAGGACAACATTGCCCTGAGGACAACCGTTGCAGTCTTCCTCCGAACTGCTGAAAAGAAGCATCTGCTGTCACTCCAGAAGGAAAAGAAGGACTTGCCAAAGCCGATTATCGCTACCGTTGAGCCAACAACACCAACCCCGACAACTGAACCGTCTGCATTAAAGTCACCATCGCAGGGAAACCCGCCCTTAGCAACTCCTCAGGTAGCAAATGTTGAAATTGACGAGGTGAAGTCAGAAGAGCCCAACACCGGGGAAGAAGCGATTCAGCCTGGGGAGCCAACAGAAGATCCTGCACAGGTAGAGTGAGCTCTTGCCCAACCCTTGAAAATATTCCTAACACCTTTTTAGGGTGAGACAACCCAAGTGACTGCCGAAGTTGAAGGCCAAGATATCACCTCGATGGATGAAAGTCAATCCCAAATGGAATCCATGGTGAACCAGAATGGCCAATGGTTTTCTGGTCAAGCCCAGCTGTACCCGATGAACTATCGAGGACAAGGCTGGGTGGATTACAACCAAATGGCACAAAATGGTTGGATGGGCGGGTATGGAAACATGATGAGTAAGTATCCCTCCACCTTGACTATAACACACATGCTAAACCTAGTATAGACTACGATAACTCCATGGCATACGGTATGGGATATGGCGGAATGGGGAACATGGGTAGTGGGATGCAAGACGGGATGGGGTGGGGTCAAGGTGCTGCAGGGCGATGGAATCAGGGTAATATGAGCTACGATAGGGTCGGCAATGGAGGGGGGTATTATTCTGCATCTTCTACTTCTGGTGGATATAGTCACCAACAATTCCACGAGAATCAATTTACTGCACAGCAATATCATGATCATTTTCAGGATGGCCGTTCGCGACAGCCATTTCCTCCAGGTGGTAACAATAGAGGGAGCATTGCCAGTGTCGGTAGTACTGGTGTTGGTAGTGCTGGTGTCGGAGAAGTTGTTGGTCCTGGGGCTGGTGCTGGTGCCAGTGTTGATGGGCAACAATTGGGCCAGGACTCACAGAATCAACAAGATCACCTGGAAAATGCCCCCCCTCCTGCACAAGAACAAAGTAGTGATGTACCAGGTGCCGGGGGTTCTGTAGAACCACAGACGAACGGGCATCCAGCCCCAGCGGCTGGCACTGCTGGAGACTCAACCGCTATCACTGTTGCAGAAACTGATAATGAAGCTAGCAGAGAGCCTAATGATGATACCACGGTACCAACGACTGAGCTACCCATCAGCAACATACCTCCCGGCTCCGTCACGAATGGGAATGAATTTTACCATCAAACCTATATGATGAATTATCCTATGGGTCAATACCACGGAATGAATCCAAACATGAACCCAAATATGGTAAATGCTGCTACGAATAATCACGGGGGATATAGAGGTAATTCCAATGGGGGATTTCGAGGGGGCAGAGGAGGAGGTCACTGGGGTGACATGAATGGAAATGCCTCCGCTACAGTGAAGTCTCCAGGGCAAGGTCTTGGAGTTGAAGGTGCGCCCACAGGTCCGAAAGCTCTCCGAGAAGGGTTTCGAGGCGGCCGAGGTGGAATTCGGGGTGGGTTTGGAGCTCGTGGAGGAATGCGGGGAGGCTATGCAGGTTCTACTTGGTCTAGAAGGTTTGTTAACAATTACATTACCATTACCATCACTCGAATTTACTGACTTTCTATTTCACAGCGAATCGCCTGGAGATGCAAATGCACCTGACGCTGATAGGAACAAGCGCAGCAAGAGATCGGCTTCACGCTCGACAAGCCCCCCTCGTGGCCGGGAAAGAGGAAAAGACAAGAAACGTGGGCGTGAACGAGATCGCGATCATAGCCACAGCCAGAGCCGAACTCCCCACAGTCGACGACGCGGCTCTGACGCAGGCTCTGACCAGGGCGGGTCTCGTGGGCGCAGCCCCACCAAGGGCGATACTGAAGACAAGGATACTACTAATGCAGTTGATGCAACCACTACAGTCGCCCCCGGTGGTGTCACCAGTGTTGTTTCTGGAGCTCGCACCTTGAAGCGGGGTAAGGACCCAAAATCCAGGTCAGCTTCTCCCAGGAGTAGGTCAAGGTCAAGGCCGTCATCCTTGCCACGTCCACAGAGCAGATCTCCAGATAGGAGAAGGAACAGCAGGCGTCGGCATAGGAAGAGGAGCCGCAGCCAGGACCGCTATCACAGAAAAAGTCATCGACAAAGAGACCGGGATCGAGACCGTGAGAGGGATCGCAGCCCGCATAGAAAGCGTGGCAAAAGGTCGCCTGACCGTGGCAGGGACCGTTCAAGATCGCCTTCTCGATCACCTACACCAGCACCTCAAAGCTCCTCCACACCGACAGGGGCGCCAATTCTTGCCACTCCGGCGCCTACAAATTCTGCTAAGGCTGACGTTAAGGACAAGGATAAGACTGTCAAAAGGGATGAAAAGGTGGTCGAGAAAAAGACGAGTCACAAAAGACGGCGGGATGAGCGGGATGACAGGGACCGCCATAGGGATAGAGACAGAGACAGAAGCCGCAGCCGAGATAGGGTCAAGGACTACAAGGATAGAGAACGACACAAAGACCGTGAGAGAGAGCGGGACAGGGACCGGGATTTGGATAGGGAAAGGGAACGAGATAGGGACAGAGATAGGAAGTACAAGAAAAGCAGAAGGAGCAGCCGCAGCCGAAGTAGGAGGAGAGACAGGGACGATAGCCAACACCGCATCAGCCGCCACAAACACGATCGCCATGACCATCGGGATAGAGACAGGGACGGAAGGGATGATAAGAAGGATGGAACGAATTACGACAAGGAGAAGGAGAAGGAGAAGGAAAAGGACAGGGACAGGGACAGGGAAAAAGATGCTGCAGAAGACGGTGCTAAGACTAAGAAGGATTCACGTTCCAGAAGGACATCATATAGGTACGAAGAGGAGGGTCTGGAGCGCAAAGCAGAGCGGGAACGAGAGGAGGAAAGATGGGGTAAACGTTGATCATCTTAAGACTGCATTATATGGATCTTTGTCATATACATCCCGGTTTTTTATTTTTATTTTTTGGTGGCGGTGGGAAAGTGGGTGGTTACTTCATGTTGATGCATTAGCTGTCACGATGGTCACCGGGTTTGAGTCGGCATGGCTTGCAATCTATGTACGTGTTTTTAGGGCAACCTATGGGATCCCTCGCTGGTCAAAATCATGATTGTGGTTGGTTTGAGTCTTTTTTTGTATACTTTGTAGAGTTGCCGCTACCTGTTTGGTCATTTTCTTGGGTGGATTTCATGTGTTCATGACCTAAACTTAGCCCCTAATACTGCTCCATCGTATCTTGCCTTGCATTCTGTTTACAAACTATCTTCAAGAAGCGTTGCACTTGCAATTGCCGCATGCACTAAAGGCGTAAACAATATGTATGACCTTACAGTCAAGCCAATTAATTGAAAGATGTCGTTAGGGAGGATCCATCTGGATTTGGTTATATGTACTTTTGCTTGGTCACAAATCTACATCACATATATCGCTTTTATTTTTAACTTCCTTGTGCGTATCATTCATCATACATATTGTG
>Ga0307511_10004831_pt1 | contig 13778 bp, 16 predicted proteins | sample 13_EM_MG_FD_200266 | JGI IMG/M metagenome (GOLD analysis project Ga0307511, IMG submission 200266) | Populus trichocarpa ectomycorrhiza microbial communities from riparian zone in the Pacific Northwest, United States - 13_EM | ecosystem: Host-associated > Plants > Roots > Unclassified | place...
CGGCGGCCGAGGTCACCGCCGCCCACCTGGCCAAGGCCCGCACCGCCGTCCGCCCCTCCCTGGACCCGGCCCAGCTGGCCGCCCTGGCCGCCTACGCCGACTCCCGCACCCGCTAACGCGCCGCCCTTGACGCAGGTTGGGGGGCTTTACCTGCGCTCAATGCAGGTAAAGCCCCCCAACCTGCATCAAAGCTGGGGTGGTGGGGCGTCAGCCCTTGGCGGGTGGGCTGTAGTCGTTGGTGATGATGACGATGACGCCGGGGCTGGCGGACTCGATGCCGTCGAAGCGGGGCATGACCCGCATGTGGAAGGCCTGGCCCAGCGCGTTGGCGGCGGCCTCCTCGTCGGTGCCGGGCCGGTAGTACACCGTGGTGGTGGCGATGATGCCCTGCGAGTACGGGCCGACCGTGGTCACGTGCCAGCCGGCGGCGGTGAACTGGTCGGCGGCCTGCTGGGCGAGCCCCTGGATGGTGCCGTTGTTGTACACGCGCAGCGGCACCGACTGGGGGTTGTTGGCCGGCGGCTGGGTCGGCGAGGTGGTCGTGGTGCCGGCCGGCGGCGAAGTGGTCGTGGTGGTCGGCGCGGCCGTGGTGGTCGTGGGCTTGGCCGGGCCGGACGACGAGGTGGCCGGGGGCGCGGTGGTCGTGGTGGTGGCGCCGGCCTCGTTGCTGCCGCCGCCGAGCGGCAGCAGGCTGACGATGCCCATGACGAGAGCGATGCCGGCGACGACGAGCAGCACGATGCCGGCGATGCGGGCCGGCCGGGCCGGGCCGCCGGTGGGGGGTTCCGGCGCGGTCATCGCAGCTCGAACCCCAGCCTGCGCGCGGCGCGGGCGCGCTGCCGGCCGGCGCGCAGCCGGCGCAGCCGCTTGATCAGCATCGGATCGGCCGCCATGGCTTCCCGCTTCTCGATCAGACCGTTGAGCACCTGGTAGTACCGGGTCGAGGACATGTCGAACAGCTCACGGATGGCCTGCTCCTTGGCCCCCGCGTACTTCCACCACTGACGTTCGAACGCCAGGATGGCGTGCTCTCGTCGGGTCAGGCCGTCGGCAGGCTCGTCCACCTGCGTGATGGCCTTTGCGGCGTCCATCTGGTTCCTCGCCCCTCACGGTCGCGGATCCCTGCGGTCGCAGAAATCACACGCGTGTGATTCCCCGCGACCATTCAATCACGTGATCTTGATCCGGGCCGTGCCCGACCTCGGCGCGTCCCGGATCGGCAAACCTTACCGGCCACCCCTGACAATGATCTTGTCGAACCGGCCCCTAGGGTCGGCGTCATGGCGATTCACCCCATCCGCGTGGTCGGCGACCCGGTGCTGAGCACCCCGACCCGCACGGTCCCGGCGTTCGACGAGGGCCTGCGCACCCTGGTCGCGGACATGTACGAGACGATGGCCGCGGCCAACGGCGTCGGGCTCGCGGCCAACCAGATCGGCGTCGACCTGCGGGTATTCGTCTACGACTGCCCCGACGACCAGGGCAACCGGTTCAAGGGCGTGGTCGTGAACCCGAAGCTGGAGACCTCCGATCGGCCGGAGGGCATGCCCGATCCGGACGACGACTTCGAGGGCTGTCTGTCGGTGCCGGGCGAGACCTACCCGACCGGCCGGGCCGACTGGGCCAAGGTCACCGGCTTCGACGAGCGGGGCGAGCCGGTCGAGGTGGAGGGCACCGGTTTCTTCGCCCGCTGCCTGCAGCACGAGACCGACCACCTGGACGGCCTGCTCTACCTGGACCGGCTGGTCGGCCGGAACGCGCGGGCGGCCAAGAAGATGCTCAAGCGCAACGGCTGGGGGGTGCCCGGCCTGTCCTGGGACCCGGCCGTCGAGCCGGACCCGTTCGCCGACGAGGACGACGAGGACTAGGCCGAAGCGCTGCGCAGGCGGGCGGGTCTGCGTGCCCGTTCGTCCGCTTGTTGATCCATCCCGCGCGATCGCACGTCTTCCTGTCGTAGGGCGCCACTCCTGGGAGGACTACAGCCATGGGCAGGGTCGTCGTCACGGCCACCACCACGCACCGGCGCGCGATGCGCACGATCGCCGAGTCGTTGACGGACCGCGGCCACGAGGTCGAGCTGATCACCGGCCTCGAGCCGCCGACCGGGCGCTCGCTGGTCGACCAGCACCGGCGGCTGTGCCGGCTGCTGTCGGAGTCCGACGCGCCGACCGTGGTCGTCGGCGACGTCGCGTTCCAGGGCACGCTGCCGCTCAGCTACGGGGCGCCGGGTCCGAAGCCGATGGCGTTGATCCTGATCGGCACGGAACCGTTCTCGCTGAGCAGCATCGACACCGCCCCGGCGGGCTTCGGGTTGCCGCCCGACCACACGGCGGCCGGCCGCGAGCGCAACCGCCGCGCCTACGAGTACGTCCGGGACGCGCTCGGCGGCGTGCAGGAGGAGTTCGTCGAGGCCATGCGGTCGGTCGGCGTCACCCACGACCCGCTGCCGTTCGTGCTGGACGCGCCGATCCTGGCGGCGGACCGGTTTCTCCAGCTGTCCGTGGAGGAACTGAGCTATCGGCGCAGCGACACGCCTTCGCACGTGCGGTTCGTCGGCACGCTGCCGTCGCCGCACTGCGAGGACGAGGTGGTGGTCAGCGCCGGCGGCTTCGAGACCGTGCAGCGGGCCTTGCGACATGCGAAACCGTTGGTGCTGACCGGTCGCTCGGCCGACCAACTGGAGGTCAACACCCGGACCGCCGCCACCGGCGCGGCGCTGTACCTGGCCACGGACAAGCCGTCGGACGACGACATCGAGCGGGCGGTGCGGACCGTGCTGACCGATCCGACCTATCGGGGCAACGCCCGGCGACTGGCCGCCGAGTACGCGCGGCTCGACGCCTTGGGCAGCATCGCCGACACGCTCGAGGGCTACATGTCCTAAGGCGTCAGCAGCAGCTTTCCCGTGGTGGCACGGGATTCGAGGTCGGCGTGGGCCTTGGCGGCGTCTTTCAAGGCATAGCGGCCGCCGACGCGCACGGTGATCTGTCCCTTGCGGACCATGTCGAACACCTCGCCGGTGCGGCGGATCAGCGCCTCCCGCGTGGGCACGTGATCGGCGACGGCCGAGTAGGACAACAGGATGCTGTTGGGCAGGTCCATCGGCGTCAGTGTCGGCACGCCCATGAACGGTCCGTAGTAGACGTGAACACCGTGCCGCCGCAGGGAAAGCTGCGAGGAGCGGAAGGTCGGCGCGCCACCGCCGTCGTAGACGACATGCGCGCCCTCGCCACCGGTCAGCTCGCGGATCTTGTCCTCGAAGCCGCCGCCGCTGGACACCAGCACATGGTCGGCCTGCGCCGCCGCGACCTTCTCCGGACGTGACACCAGGCCGATCACGCGGCCGCCGCGGGCCTTGACCATCTGGGTCAGCATCAGCCCGACGCCGCCGGCCGCGGCATGCACGACGGCGACATCGCCGGGCTTGACCGCGTATGTCTCGGTGGTGAAGTGGTTGGCGGTCAAGCCCTGCATCATCACCGCGGCGGCGGTCTCGTCCCCGATGTCGTCGGGCAGCCGCACCAGCGACTCCGCCGGCGCGAGCACCAGTTGGGCGTAGCTGCCGGGCACGTAGAACCAGGCCACGCGGTCGCCGACGGCGAGGTCGGACACCCCGTCGCCGACGGCGACCACCCGGCCCGCGCCCTCCACGCCCAGTGTCACCGGCGCGCCCCAGCCGCCCATGCCGGTCTCCCGGGCGCCGATGTCCATGTAGTTCACGCCGATGGCGGTCGGCGCGACGACGGCCTGCCCGGGGCCGGGAATGGGGTCGGGGAACTCGGTCCAGGCCATTACCTCGGGACCGCCGTGCCGGTCGATGTGGATTGTTCGCATGCCATCGAAGTTAGGCCGCAAAAAATGAACCAGCAAGTACAGAACCTCAGCTCAGGAGGCTCTGCACCTCGGCCAGCTCGGCCGGCTTCAACGCCCCGAAGGCCAGCGCCCCGACGTTCTCCTCGACCTGGGCGACGGTGCGGCAGCCCGGGATCGGCACCGCCCGGTCGCACCGGGCCCAGATCCAGGCCAGCGCGCCCTGGGCCAGCGTGCGGCCGCCGGACGTGAGCACCTCCCGCACCGCCTCAACCCGCTTGGCGAACTCCGGCGTCGGCTTGCCGTCCTTGAAGAACTGCATCCAGCCCGGGACGTTGAACCGCACGTCGTCATCGGGCAGCGCCGCCGTGGCCCAGTCGCGGCCGGTCAGCAGCCCCATGGCCAGCGGACCGCGGCACAGCATGGTCATGTTCTGGATCTCCAGCACCGGGTACATCTCCGGCCGGTCGTGCAGCACGTTCATCTCGGCCTGCACGTAGGTGCCGAACACCGCCGCCCGCTCCGGGTCGTCGGTGCTCCAGCCGTACGCCCGGATCAGCCCCTCCATGAGCAGGTCGTCGCAGGCCGAGCGCAGCTCGGCGGCCTGGTCGAACGGCAGGTCGCCCAGGTGCAGCTGGTAGATGTCCACGTGATCGGTGCCCAGCCGCCGCAGCGAGTCGGTCAGCGCCTTGCGCATGTACGCCACGCTGCCGTCCCCGCCGGTCAGCTGGCGCGTGGCCGGGTCGAAGACGTTGCCCCACTTCGTGGCGATGCGGATCTCGTCCCGCCGCCCGGCGAACACCTTGCCCAGCAGCTCCTCCGCGTGCCCGGTGCCGTACACGTCGGCGGTGTCGAACAGCGTCGCCCCCAGCTCGACGGCGCGCCGCAGCGCCCGCGCCGACTCCTCGTCGTCCGTCGGCCCCCAGCCGACCGCCTGTGTGCCGGCCCAGAACGGACCGCCCATCGCCCACGTGCCAATGCCCAGACTCACCATGGGGGTGATCCAACAGGCTCGAGCGCACTCCAGGTCAATCTTCTTTCCGCCAGGGCACGCTCGGCAGGCCGGCCAGCTCGGCCAGCGAGCGGCAGCGGGCCAGCTCGTCGTAGCGCTCGGCCAGCACGTGGGCCCGGATCCGCTGCGCCTGCGAGGTCGTGGGCAGCTCGCCGAGCAGCAGGAACGGCATGGTCAGCCGCCAGCCCTGCACGATCGTCTCGCGCTGCCGGTGCGGGGCCCGCAGCACCATCCGGGCCACCCGCATGGCGTGCTCGTTGCCGGTCATCCGGTCCGGGTAGCCCATGTGGTCCCAGGCCCAGCGCTGTTCGTCGGCGACCCGGCAGCGCAGGCAGGGCACGTCGCCGGTGCCCAACTCGGCCCCACAGGACGGGCAGCGCAGCAACGTCATGGCCACGTCGGTGCATGTCCACGGGAGCTTGCCGACGTCCTCGAGCAGCACCAGCTCAGCCAGTTCCAGCTCCGGGATGCCGGACACCTCGACCAGCGGCCGCCAGTCCAGCGTCCAGAACTGGTCGACCAGTTCCGCGCACACCAGGCACATCGGATAGCCACGCCCGGCCAGCTCGCCGCAGGCCGGGCAGTCGATGACCGCCGTCGGCCGGACGGCCCGCCGGGCGCCGGGTGGAAACGGTTGATCGTCTGCCACCGGCACAAGGTACGCGACCGAGGCTGGCAGGAATTGCCGGCACTCGCTAGCCTCGGGAGCCGACAACTGAACACACCGCGGGAGCTCGCGCCACAAGCGGGCTGAGAGGGCGGCTGGGTCAACTCCTGACCCGGCGCCGCCGACCGCCTGAACCTGTACTGGGTAATGCCAGCGTAGGGAGGAATCGCCATGACGTCTCTTGACGACCGCGTCCGGCCCACCGTGACCACGGGCCCCATCCAGGGCTCCCACAAGGTCTACGTCGACGGCCCGGACGGCACCCGGATCCCGATGCGCCGGGTGGAGCTCACCAACGGCGAACACCTTGACCTGTATGACACCTCCGGCCCCTACACCGACTCGGACGCCATCATCGACGTCCACAGTGGACTGTCGCCGCTGCGCGCGCCGTGGGTCGCCGAACGCGAGCCGGTGGGCGGCGCGGTGACGCAGCTGGCCTACGCCAAGGCCGGCATCGTCACCAAGGAGATGGCCTTCTGCGCCGCCCGCGAGGGAGTGGACCCCGAACTCGTGCGCAGCGAGGTGGCGATCGGCCGGGCGGTGATCCCGGTCAACCGCAACCATCCCGAGTCCGAGCCGGCCATCATCGGCAAGAAGTTCCTGGTCAAGATCAACGCCAACATGGGCAACTCGGCCGTCTCCTCGTCGATCGAGGAGGAGGTGGACAAGATGGTGTGGGCGGCCCGCTGGGGCGCGGACACCATCATGGACCTGTCCACCGGCAAGCGGATCCACGAGACGCGGGAGTGGATCCTGCGCAACTCGCCGGTGCCGGTCGGCACCGTGCCGATCTACCAGGCGCTGGAGAAGGTCGACGGAGATCCGACCAAGCTGTCCTGGGAGGTCTACCGGGACACCGTGATCGAGCAGTGCGAGCAGGGCGTGGACTACATGACCGTGCACGCCGGCGTGCTGCTGCGCTATGTGCCGCTGACCGCCCGCCGGGTCACCGGCATCGTCTCGCGGGGCGGCTCGATTATGGCCGCGTGGTGCCTCGCGCACCACACGGAAAGCTTCCTGTACACCAACTTCGAGGAACTCTGCGACATCCTGCGGGCCTACGACGTCACGTTCTCGCTGGGCGACGGGCTGCGGCCCGGGTCCATCGCCGACGCCAACGACGCCGCCCAGTTCGCCGAGCTGCGCACCCTCGGCGAGCTCACCCACATCGCCCGCGCTCGCGACGTGCAGGTGATGATCGAGGGCCCCGGCCACGTGCCGATGCACAAGATCGTCGAGAACGTGCGGCTGGAGGAGGAGGTCTGCGGCGAGGCGCCGTTCTACACGCTCGGCCCGCTGGCCACCGACATCGCGCCGGCCTACGACCACATCACCTCGGCCATCGGCGCCGCGCAGATCGCCTGGGCCGGCACCGCGATGCTGTGCTACGTCACGCCCAAGGAGCACCTCGGTCTGCCCAACCGGGACGACGTCAAGGTCGGCGTGATCACGTACAAGATCGCCGCGCACTCGGCCGACCTGGCCAAGGGCCACCCCAAGGCCCAGGAGCGGGACGACGCGTTGTCCAAGGCCCGCTTCGAGTTCCGCTGGAACGATCAGTTCAACCTGTCGCTGGACCCCGACACCGCGCGGTCCTACCACGACGAGACCCTGCCGGCCGAGCCGGCCAAGACCGCGCACTTCTGCTCCATGTGCGGCCCCAAGTTCTGCTCCATGCGCATCACCCAGGACGTGCGCAAGTACGCTGAGGAGCACAACTTGTCCTCAGTGGAAGCGATCGAGGCGGGCATGGCGGAGATGTCGCAGGAGTTTGCCGCGCACGGCAAGCAGGTCTACCTGCCCGTGGTGGAGGGTTAAATGGGGGCGACTCCCCCTCGGGCACTGACCATCGCCGGCACCGACTCCGGCGGTGGGGCGGGCGTGCACGCGGACTGCCGGACGTTCTTCGCCTGCGGCGTGCACGCCACCACCGCGGTCACCGCGGTCACCGTGCAGAACTCGGTCGGGGTCTCGGGTTTCCACGAGATCCCGCCCGAGGTGGTGGCCGCGCAGATCGAGGCCGTGGTCGGCGACATCGGCGTCACCGCCGCGAAAACCGGCATGCTGGCCTCCGCGCCGATCATCGAGGCGATCGCCGAGGTGATCGACAAGGTCGGCATCGGACGGGACCGAACGATCCCGTTCGTGGTCGACCCGGTGTCCGCGTCCATGCACGGCGACCAGCTGCTGCACGACAACGCCCTGGCCGGCCTGAAGAACCTGCTGTTCCCGCGAGCATCGCTCGTCACGCCCAACCTGGACGAGGTTCGGCTGCTCACCGGGATCGACGTGACCAGCCGGGACATGATGCTCGACGCGGCCAAGGCCATGTACGACTTCGGGCCGCAGTGGGTGCTCATCAAGGCCGGCCACCTGCGCTCCGACCCGGAGTGCGTGGACATCCTCTACGACGGCGTCGCGGTCATCGAGCTGCCCGGGCCACGCTTCGACGTCAAGCACACCCACGGCAGCGGCGACACGCTGGCCTCGTCGATCACCTCGGCCCTGGCCAAGGGCGCCACCATGCCGGCCGCGGCCGAGTTCGGCAAGCGCTTCATCGTGCACGCCGTGCGCGACGCCTACCCCCTGGGCGCGGGCGTCGGCCCCGTCTCCAACTTCTGGCGCCTCTCCGACGCCCCGATCTGACTCAGCCTCACGTTTTATGCAGGTTGGGGGGCTTTACCTGCGTTCAACGCAGGTAAAGCCCCCCAACCTGCGTCCGATGCGGGGAAGGTCCCCTCCCTGTATAAGGGTCAGCTCACGGGTTGGGGTAACGCGTCGGCGGCGTCGTCGTAGGCCTGGCGGGCCTGGCGGATGTCGTCGAAGTTGTCCTGGGTCCAGGTGTTCAGCGCGATCAGGATGACGCTGATGCTCTGGCCCAGCGGGGTGAGGGCGTACTCCACGCTCGGCGGCGTGGTGGCGTAGACCGTGCGGCTGATCAGGCCGTCCCGCTCCAGGCTGCGCAGGTTCTGGGTGAGCACCTTGGGCGTGATACCGGCCACAGCCCGGCGCAGTTCACCGAACCGGTGCGGCCCCCGGGCGAGCACGCCGAACATCAGCGCGGTCCACTTGTTGGCCACGAGATCCAGCACGTCCCGGCAGGGGCAGGCGCGCAGATAGACGTCCCAGGTGGTTTCCATCAGGTACCTACTTTACAAAATTGTGCCTACTAGCGGATGTGTACCGCCTCCCACAGGATGGCCTGACAGCGGTTCAAAGGGAAGGGACAGATCGAAATGCGAGTCGTGCGCCAGACCGAACTGGGCGGGCCCGAGGTGTTGCAGCTGGTCGACGTGGCACGCCCGGAGCCGGGGCTGACGGAGATCCTGGTCCGGGTGCACGCGGCCGGCGTGAACCCGGTGGACTGGAAGATCCGCGAGCACGGCGGGTTCCTCGGCCAGCCGCCGTTCGTGGTGGGTTGGGACGTCTCCGGCACGGTCGAGCAGGTCGGCTTCGGGGTCAGCTGGCTCAAGCCGGGCGACGAGGTGCTGGGCATGCCGGCATTCCCGAAGGAGGTCGGCGGCTACGGCGAGTTCGTCGTCGCCCCGTCCCGGCACTTCGTGCGCAAGCCGGCCGGCCTGAGCCATGCCGAGGCCGCCGCGCTGCCGCTGGCCGGCCTCACCGCCTGGCAGGCCCTGGTCGACGATGCCGAGGTGCGGCCGGGTCAGAAGGTGCTGGTGCACGCCGCGGCCGGAGGCGTCGGCCACCTGGCGGTGCAGATCGCCAAGGCCCACGGCGCCTACGTCTACGGCACCGCCCGCACGGTGAAGCACGACTTCCTGCGCGGCATCGGCGTGGACGAGCCGATCGACTACACCACCGCCGACTTCACCGAGGTCGCCAGCGACGTCGACGTGGTCTTCGACCTGATCGGCGGCGAGAACTCGCTCCGCTCGGTGGACGTGCTCAAGCCCGGCGGCACGCTGTTCGCGGTGCCCAGCGGCGTCGACGACGAGCTCGCGGCCAAGGCCCGGCAGCGCGGGGTGCGCGCCACCGGCATCCTCGTCGAGCCCGACCAGCGCGGCCTGTTCGCGCTGCTGGAGCTGATCGACGCCGGCCAGCTGAAGGTGCACGTCGACCAGGTGCTGCCGCTGGCCGAGGCGGCCAAGGCCCACGAGATCGGCGCGGCCAACCAGCTGACCGGCAAGCTCGTGCTAGACGTCCTCGGCCACTAGCTCCTCCAGTGCCGGCAGGGCGGCCGTGATCGCGGCCCGCTGCTGCTCGGTGAGCCGCTCCAGTCGGTTGTGCAGCTCGTGCAGCCGATCGGAGCGGACCCCGGCCATGATCCGCTCCCCCTCCGGCGTGGCCCGCACCAGCGAGGCCCGGCCGTCCTGCGGGTCGGCCTCCCGCAGCACGAAGCCGGACTCGACCAGCGCGGCGATGATCCGGGACAGCGTGGGCGGGGCCACCCCCTCGCGGGCCGCCAGGTCGCCCAGGCGCATGGGGCCCTGGTAGGTCAGCGTGGCCAGGGCCGAGATCGAGCCCTGGCCGAGGCCGGGAGACCCGCTGCGGCGCAGGATCCGGGACAGCCGGCCGACCGCCAGGTACAGCCGCGTGGTCTCGTCGACCGTGGCCGTCGTCGTCGACATCGCCACGACACTCACTCCTCAGGTAGGTGGCACCTACCGTTCATGATGACTCAGCGCGGCGGGCTGGACGCCCGCGCCCAGAAGCGTTGCGGGATTCTCCCGGCAAGTAGGGCCGAACGGCCGGCATCCACCGCCCCTCTCATCGCCGCCGCCATCCGCTCCGGATCCTGCGCCCGGGTGACGGCGGTGGCCAGCAGCACGGCCGAACAGCCCAGCTCCATGGCCAGCGCGGCGTCCGAGGCGGTGCCGATGCCGGCGTCCAGGATCACCGGCACCGAGGCCCGGGACACGATCAGCTCGATGTTGTGCGGGTTGCGGATGCCCAGCCCGGTGCCGATCGGCGAGCCCAGCGGCATCACCGCGGCGCACCCGGTCTCCTCCAGCCGCAACGCCAGCACCGGGTCGTCGTTGGTGTACGGCAGGACCACGAAGCCGTCGTCGACCAGTTGCTGGGCGGCGTCGAGCAGTTCGACGGCGTCGGGCAGCAGGGTGCGGTCGTCGGCCACGACCTCCAGCTTCACCCAGTTGGTCTCCAGGGCCTCGCGGGCCATCCGGGCGGTGAGCACCGCCTCAGCGGCGGTACGGCAGCCGGCGGTGTTCGGCAGCGGCTGGATTCCCAGGCGGCGCAACAGGTCCAGCACACCGGTGCCGCCGACGGCGTCCATCCGGCGCATGGCCACGGTGGTCAGCTCGGTGCCGGCGGCCAGCAGCGCCCGCTCCAGCACGGCCAGGTTGGCCGCGCCGCCGGTGCCCATGATCAGCCGCGAGCCGAACTCGCGGTCGGCGATGACAAAGGGATCGTCCACGTCAGCCTCCCTGCACGGCGGTGAGCACCTCGACGCGGCCGCCGGGCGGCAGCGGCGTGTCCGGCCAGCCGGCCCGCGGCACGACCTCGCCGTCCAGCGCGACCGCGATGCCCCGGGGCGGGGCGTCGATGGCGGCCAGCGCGTCGGCGACGGTGGCCCCGTCGGCGAGCTCGCGCTCGGTTCCGTTGACCACGACCAGCATTCAGCTTCCCCCGTTCGTCACGGCGAGCAGTCGGCCCGGGTCGGCGGCGCGCGCCGGCTCCGGGGGTTCACGTCCGGCGAGCAGGTCGACCACCGCCTCGGCGGTGATCGGGGCGAGCAGGATGCCGTTGCGGTGGTGGCCGGTGGCGGCCAGCACGCCCGGCTCCAGCCAGCCCAGCAGCGGCAGGTTGTCGGGGCTGCCCGGGCGCAGCCCGGCAGCGCATTCCACCACCGCGAACTCGCCGATGCCCGGCAGCACGCGCTCGGCGTCGCGCAGCAGGTCCCGCACGCCGCTGACCGTCACGTCAGTGTCGAAGCCGGCCTCGTACTGGGTGGCCCCGAGGACCAGGCCGCGGCCGTCTCTCGGCACCAGGTAGACCTGCCGGCCCTCGACCAGGGCCCGCACGGTTCGGGTCGGCGGATCAAGGGCCCCATCGCGGGCCTTGAGCCGCAGCACCTCGCCTTTGACCGGCCGGACGACCCGCGCCAGTCCTTCGTACAGGCCGCCGCTCCACGCCCCGGCGGCCAGCACGACCGCGTCGCAGCGCACGGTGGAACCGTTGGCCAGCACCACTTCCCCGGCGCTGACGCTTTTCGCGGGGACGGCGATCGGCTGCACGCCGGCGTCCACCGCCGCCTTGTGCAGGGACCCCAGCAGGATCCGGTTGTCCACGGCCAGGTCCCCGGGCACCAACAGTCCACTTCGGATGGACGAGCCCAGCGACGGCTCCAGCTGGCGGGTCTGGCGCGCGGTGATCCGTTCCACCGCCCGGCCGAGCCGGGCCAGGTAGTCGGCCACGCCGTCAAGTTCCTCGCGGTCGGCCGCGTCCACCGCGACCACCAGGGTTCCCTCGGTGCGCAGCCCGCCATGTTTGTCCAAGCGGGCGGCGAAGTCCGGCCAGCGGTCCAGCGACGCGCTGCCCAGCGCCAGCACGTGTTCCTCGCCCGGCCACGCCTCCGTGACCGGCGCGAGCATGCCGCCCGCCACCCAGGACGCGCCCGAACCAGGCGCGGCGTCGATCAGTCGTATTTCGTGCCCGGCCTCGGCGGCCGCCCACCCGACCGACAGCCCGACGACCCCACCACCGACAACGGCGACCCTCAAGACACATCACGCTCCCTGCGCCGGCATGACCCGGATCAGGTTCGACGGTCAGAGCTGGCAAGCTCCCTCTCAGCCCGGTTCCTCCAGGCTCCCGTGCGGACCGGGTTCTACCGTAGCACCCGTGCCAGGACTGGATGGAGAACAGATCAGGAAGCGGCTCGCCGACGCACGGCTGTATCTGTGCACCGACGCCCGCACCGCCACCGGGGACCTCGCGTCCTTCGCCGACGCCGCGCTAGCCGGCGGCGTGGACGTCATTCAGCTGCGGGACAAGGGCATGGAGGCCCGGCCCGAGCTGGCGGCGCTGGAGATCCTCGCCGAGGCCTGCGCCCGCCACGGTGCGCTGCTGGCCGTGAACGACCGGGCCGACGTCGCCGTCGCCGCCGGGGCCGACGTGCTGCATCTCGGGCAGGACGACCTGCCGGTGCCGCTGGCCCGCCGCATCGCCGGCGACGACATCGCCATCGGCCGGTCCACCCACGACTTCGCGCAGGCCGACGCCGCCGCTCACGCGCCGGGCGTGGACTACTTCTGCACCGGTCCGTGCTGGCCCACGCCGACCAAGCCGGGCCGGCCGGCGCCCGGGCTGGATCTGGTGCGCCACGTGGCATCGCAGCGGCCCTGGTTCGCCATCGGCGGCATCGACCTGGGCCGACTGGACGAGGTGCTGGCCGCCGGGGCGCGCCGCATCGTGGTCGTCCGGGCCATCACCGCCGCCGACGACCCCCGCGCCGCCGCCCAGCAGCTCAAGTCCCGCCTCCGCTGCTGACACTCCCGATGCGGGGTTGGGCGGCTTTACCTGCGTTCAATGCAGGTAAAGCCCCCCAACCAGCATCAAGGGGTTGACAAAAGCCCCGGCGGCCGGCTGGTGCAGGGAGGGTGCCGGCCGCCGGGGCGGGGTGGTGGGCTTGCAGGGGTGCCCACCCGGGAATCAGCTCGTGACGAGCCGGAGTCCGTAGGCGCTCAGCGCCGGATTGACGGGGCTGAAGTAGGTGGTGCCGCCGCTGGCGCAGTTGCCCGAGCCGCCGGAGGTGACGCCCTGGGCCTGGTTGCCGCTGATCCACGCGCCGCCCGAGTCGCCGGGCTCGGCGCAGACGTTTGTCCTGGTCAGCCCGGTGACGGTGCCCTCGGCGTAGACCACGGTCTGGTTCTTGGCCTGGATGGTGCCGCAGTGCCAGCCGCTGGTGGAGCCGGACCGGCAGACCGCGGCCCCGACGGCCGCCTCGGTGGAGCCCTTGACCGCCACGGTGCCGCCGCCGTTGACCACGACCCCGGACAGCGTCCACTGGCTGCTGGTCACGTCGACCCGGCCGTAGTCCCCGCCGGTGCCGAAGTGGCTGCCGTTGAGCCGACCGAGTGAAACTTGGTTGTACCCGAATGCCGTACCGCCGCCGGCGGTGCAGTGCCCGGCGGTCACGAAGTGCTTGCCGCCGGAAGCGTCGGTGGCGCTGAATCCGACCGAGCAGCGGAAGTTCGAGCCGTACCAGGCGTCGCCGCCGCGGACGGCGTAAAGCGGCCGCGGCCGCTCACTCACCGTCTCCGTGCGGGCGGCCGAGCCGGCGGTGGCGACGAAGGCGTCGATGGC
>Ga0307511_10004832_pt1 | contig 13777 bp, 19 predicted proteins | sample 13_EM_MG_FD_200266 | JGI IMG/M metagenome (GOLD analysis project Ga0307511, IMG submission 200266) | Populus trichocarpa ectomycorrhiza microbial communities from riparian zone in the Pacific Northwest, United States - 13_EM | ecosystem: Host-associated > Plants > Roots > Unclassified | place...
AGGCACGGTTGATTCCAGGATGCGCCACGGCTGTTACGGTGTGCACGGTCAATACCGCGGCGGTGCCTGGCATCATCATCAACGGTGCCAATCCGACTCTGACCCCTCAGACCGGCCGCTCCTGGTCGGTCGGTACCGACCTGACCCCGACCTTCGTGCCCGACGTCACGCTCAGCGCGACATACTGGCACAACGAATTGAGTGGTGGCGTGACGTCCCCGATTCCGGCGCTCGCCCTGAACTCACCGGGATTCGGGTCGCTGCTGACGGTCTATCCAAACGGCGCGACGCCGGCTCAGGTCGCGGCTTTCGCAGGCTACCGCCCGCAATCCGGTGTTCTACCGGCTCCTGTTTATTTTACGTATGATTTTCGCAATCAGAATGCGCTGAATCTCTGGGTGGAGGGCATCGACGCCGAGTTTCGCTATAGTCCGAAGCTGAGTTGGGGGTCGATCAGTACCGGGGTGGCTACCACATACAAGGCGCGCTTCGACCAGCAGGTTGGCAGCGGCAGCCCGATTTTCAGCGTTCTCAACACAACCGGCTTCAACTCGACGTTCCCTTCGGAACGCTTCGATTTGCGCGCCGACGCCGGTGTACAGATCGCCCGCTTCGGCGCCACCGCCTATCTCAACTATACGGGCGCATACCAGGATTGGTCGTCCACGGCGATTCACCCCGTAGTGGTCAGCGCCTCGGGCGTTCCAGTGGGAGGTGGGGATCATATTGGCGCCTACACCACGATCGATGCGCATCTCAGTTACACTCTCGGCGCGCGCTCTACGGGGACTCAGGTCTTTCTGGATGTCACGAATCTGTTTGATCGGGATCCGCCGTTTGTGAACCGCAACAGTGGAACGCAAGGGTATGGGTACGACGGATTTCTCGCCAGCCCGATCGGCAGAGTGGTCACCCTGGGCGTCCGCGCCAAACTCTGATTCACGAGACTCATCATCGAGTTTGTATTGCCGCGTCCATGGCCGAGACAGGACGGGCCCACTGCAGACCGCTGCCGTTTGGGCCCGTCTTCGGTCATGACGGGATTTTGGAGGAAATCGACATGCGTGGTGGTTGGATTGCGTTAGCGGCGATGGTGATCGGGATTATGGGCCTCGCGATGGCTTCGGGAGCCGAGCCGGCTTCTGACCTGCCACCAGGATCCGGCCACGATGTCACGGTCCGAGTCTGTCTGGAATGCCATCCAGCCGACCTCATTACGCGGCGCCGCCTGAGTCCGGCTGATTGGAAGGATATGGTGGACGTCATGGTGAACCACGGCGCCAAGGCCGACGACGAGCAGAAAGCTGAGATCGTCGATTATCTCAGCCGAACCCTGCCTCCCGTCGCTACGCCCGACAGGAATACCCCAGCGCCGCCAGCGCGATAACACCTGGCGGCAACTGCCCTGGCACGCGACTTTCAGCGCTATCTGCTGGAGTTCCTCTTCCCTTTTTCTGCTCACGATTGCGGTCTCCGGCTGTTGATTGTGTCCTTTGCCGAGATATTTGATCGGCACCGAGCACGCAACGCCCGCTCGGTGGCTAGCTCTATCGAACCCTATCGGAACCGCTTGACAGCTTGTCAGGCCGTGCGCCTGTGGATGTGGTTACGTCCGACAATCTGAACGAAGCAGCGAATGCAGTATGCCGCGCTCTGGCGGCGGGCCGAAAGAATTTCTCCGCTGTAGTTATGCAGCTTGCAAAGGAATGGAGGCAATTGCTCCATCCGCAGGAAGGCACTGCCACGATGTCGAGATCGGCGGCCGGATTGCGCAGTACCTCCAGTAGGTTCGCGCGCGCGATCTCGAACACCGTCAATTGGCCAAGGTAAGGAAGAACATCCTTCCCGAAGATTCGATCGATTTGCGAGAGCGTGCTTTGTCGGCCGGTCCTTGAGCTGAGCGCCTTGAAATTGCACTCGAGCAGTTGCGCGATCGTTTCGTCGTCGCGGCACACGAGCGCAACGCGCGCCTTCTTGCCGAGTTCAGGGAAGCCAACATTCCGTGGGCGTGCGGGCGCACCTGGTCATCGACACCGTCGCCGATCTCCCGCGCGTGCGTAACGGCGTCGATCGGTCGCCGTCATTCACGAACACCGGCTAAGGGCGGTACGAACGCCGAGTCCGGGGAGGCACTCTCGAACAGGCTCACGATGCTCTGATACTTTTCGATGTACCATCGGTTCTCGTTGTTGTATCTCGGGATCCTCACCGGACGGGCATCCGTGCCTTCCGCTTTCCAGACGCAGGGACAAGTCACCGAAGCTCCTGTGAGCTGCACTCCCGGCCGGCTCAGGACGTCGAGCTTGACATTCATCCTTGTCAGGACACGGTAGAGCTTTGTGACGTTGCGGGATCCGCCGTTGTACGCAGCGACCGGAAAGATGCCCAGCACTTCCGGGTTGGCCCGGTACGCGTGACGAATATCCGCCCGCATCCCCGCCAGATTGAAGTCCAGCAGGCAGGCCGCCGCTTTCATGGCGTTCAGCAGATTCGTCGCGCCACTCTCGAAGCTCGGGTCGAGCTTTGCTCCACGGCAGCGTTTGACCACGAATGCGTACGTGCCGTTGCCCTTGCGGTTGGTAAATTGCATGGGCCCTAACGCGTTTGCGTCCGAGACGCTATACCGATAGGCCTCCTCCCGCTTCAACCCGTACTGGCTCAGCACCTCGTCGAACGCGAGCGCCTGCTTCTGTATGTAGTCCTTGTCATCGGTTTGCTCGATAACCGCAAGTGTCGTAATGACCTGTGGAGGAATGGCATCGGCGAGCAACTCTCCGGGAAAGGCCGCACTCGGCACCTTCGCGAGACGCAGCTCCTCGATCGCCTGACGCGCCGTGGTGAGCAGAAATTCCTTCCCGTTGCTGACGAAACCGGGGTCGAAGGTGTCTTCCGTGAAGGGCAGATACACAATCGGTTTTGCGGTCTGGACGACGGCGCTCCACTGTCTGCGCTTGACGAGGATGTTGTCGAATACAGGGAACTTGCGGCCGTAAACCTTCAAGGGATCCCCGTCGCGGGAGAAGGCGAACATCAACCGCTCGGCACCAGTGCCCTTCACGTGCCGCGCCTCGATACCCGGCGTGAGAGTGCGAAAGGCCAGGGGCTTCCCATTGTTGGGATTCCACTTGATCGGCGGACGCGGGAGTTCGATGTGCGCGACGGACCACTCGTGCTTCGTTTCGCTCCACAGCGCAAAGGCGACGGGGCGCCCGCGGAGCACCTGATTCTTCCCTTCTCCAGTGAAGACGTATTGGAGATCGACGTCACTGAGAAGTGTCTGCGCTTCGGCAACGAGATCGTGGATCGTCTCACGACGGTTACGGCTGCCTTCGACGACGGCCTCCTTGGAAGCCTGATCGTGCTTCTCCGATCGGGCAACGGCAAGTGGCACCTCGCCTTCTTCTTGCTTCGAACCTCCGTCCGCGATGGGAGCTGTCTCCTCGATCGAAGCAGCCGCCTCGCCAGGAGTGGCGCGGCCTGTCATCGTACGTCCCGCAAAGAGCAGGGACGCCAGTATGAGCAGAATCAGCGCAGCCGAGTGTCTGGCAGATGTGTTCATGACACCGATAGTACTCACGGCCGGCGCGGCGCACGCGTACTCGTATCAAGAAATTCGATGCCGCTGAGGAGAATCCGCTAGTTATCGGTTCCGACATCCACACTGTTGTTGCCATGCGAATACATGAGCTTTTTCCACCGCTCAGCATTTGCCATATCATCGGCGCCACGCGGAACGTTAGCGGCAGGTTATGTCGAGCCCATTCGAAGCCAGACGTCAGCGAGCCCTTGGTCTCGTCTGCAAAATCTTCTGCGCGAAGCAGCTGGTTCAGCAAAGCCGAAGTGCCTAAGCTTCCAGGACCGAAACTTCCAGTAGTGGAACTTCTACTGGTGGAACCCTCTGGTTCTCGAGACCCGCGCCGGTGGATCACGCAGGCTGCGTTCGACCGGAAGCTCTCTGGGCTACACGCTCGCTGCGCTGCTCGGAGGTGGGTTGCTGCGGCGCCCGGGGGCAATCAGCCTGATCGTCAGTTATATCGTCGCCGCGTACGCGATCACTTTTCTTCTGGCGTAAGGCAATACGGCAAGTAATGCGGAAGCGCCCAAGTCCACTCCTTGGAAGACAAGCATGTCATTTCCTGATGCATGTATCGGATCACAGACCCGTCGACGGCCTGGTCGCGACGTTCATGTAAGTATTCAGACAAATATATGCACTGCACGCAACCATCAGGATGAAATCGGACGGTCTTTCGCGTCAACGGGGTCAAGAACTGATGACTCGGGAAGTTCCGTCGCTACCGATGCATCGGGGAATGAGGACTCAACTGCCGCAACAATTCTGGCGACTTTACTGGTAGCGATCTCCTCGCCTTCCCGGTGAGTCATCCGTGCGACCAGATTACGAGTCCACTCTTCGCGGATGCGCGGAGACCATTTCGGACTGAAGAACTCGTGAGCGGCCAATGTCAGCAGGACATCGCGCACGAGCATTGGAAACATCGTGCACGCGTCTAATACGACCGCGAAGCGATCGAAGGGAACCATCTAAAGATCGTACCCGCCCGCGTCTTCGCTGGCCTTCACGAGTTCATCCAGTGCTGCTCTGCGGTTGACCTGCATCGTTTTCTTGTAGGCCAGAACGTCTTTCATCAACACGCGCCGGTGCCACCCGATCTTGCGATGAGGGATCGCTCCCGACTCCAAAACACCAATCAAAAAGGGACGCGAGACACCCAGCAGCTCTGGCACAGCGCACTACACTGTACTTGCGTTGGTGTCGATGAGCACACTCAAATTCGAATCGGTTGAGAAAAGGAATGCCGCCAATCGGTACAAGCACTGCATCTCCTTCACTGCCGCGAAGAGTGCGTTCTTGGATGAGAAACTCGTTACGGGTGTTGGTCGTCCGTCAGTGCTGGTGTATGCGTTTGTCGTGGTCGATCCCTTATCGCTTGCCAAGATTGCCGATGAACTGCAGAGCCTCTACTCCAAAGAGGGGATCGCTCCTGGGGAATTGAAGTCGGCTCGGCTCATTGCCTCAAGCAGGGGCCGCAAGCGCTACGAGGCTATCGGTGAAAGTGTCTGCCGGCTGGGTGCACGTGTGTTCCTGTCGATCGTGGAGAAGCGGTATCAGGCGTGTTCCATGATCGCCGAGACCTTCCTCGATCCATTCCTGCATGACGACGCGCCGCCTGAAATGAAACAGCCGGCGTTCCGCCAGAAATTCTCCGACGCCTGTTATGACGCGCTCGACGATAGGCGACTGGTTGAATTCCTCGACGCCGTGCGAGCTGACAATGTGCCAGCGATCGTTGCCGTAGGTAAGCGCTTCGGTGCAACGCTTCGACTGCATCCTGACGACTTTGTCTCATATGCGGCGGATCGGATGGAGACCCGGGCAGAGTCGGTGTTCCGCTACTCGCAACGCCGCGAGGGTTTCCCCAGGAACTCTCATATTCCCGCAAGCCAATACGCCGCCTTTTACCCGGGCCTACAATGTGTCGATGCGCATCTAGATCGGATCGACGCCACGGCGGTGCTTGTTCGGGACGAGGATGTACACTTTGGAGAGCCGCTCCAGATTGCCGTCGAGCGAGGCAGAGATCTAGATCTGCTACCTGGCGCCGAAGACTACGGTGCGCTTCAACTGAACCATATTCAAAGCTGTCGGAGTGCTTCGTCCGAGCAGGAACTCGGCATTCAGATGGCCGACCTTGCCGCAGGTGCATTCGGGCGAGCTGCGCAGGAAAGTGCTCTTGGCAATCGGGCTGCTCCTGTGACTCAGAAAATCGTCGATGTGTGGCGTGGGACGATCGATCTTCCCGGCGCACACTACGTCATGGTATCGGATGCCAAGTTGCCGCACGTCGCCACGGCGATTTTCGGCAGCGACTACGAGCGGATGTGTTAACTGCAGTGGGGTATCGCCCTGCGGTTCTCGATGCTGCGGAGACGTAGCATTAGTATCCTGTCGGCCTACGACCTTGTAGGTGTCACCCCTAGAGCGCCGCGGCTTCGGGTCGTTTTGCGACTAACAGCGCCGGCACTCAGCCAAGACCGGCGACAGCTCGTTGGCACGATCTGCAACCTGCTACGCGCGATGGGACCTCAACCTTCGCTTACGGTCCGTTGCCCCTCGGCAAATTCCCTGCTGACGGCGTAAGGATTTCCCGATATGCGAGTGGTTCTTGTTGCGACGCGGCCTCCGCCGCATCCATCGGCTGATCAGCAGAGGCTCGATACGAGGAGTCAATCTAATTAGAAGACCCCACGATGCTGGCGAGGGCCCGGGCGGGAAGAAAGACCCTTGCCGAGCTCATCCGTTGGTACATCGACCAATCCTATGCGCTCAGCCGGTGGCAGCGAATCAAGCAAGGCACTCTGGAGTTCCTGGAACGGCACAAGATCGGCGCAGAGGATGCGTATCAATTGCCAGTATCCAGACTGGTGCAACACGTGCGCTCGCGTCGCGCCGAAAACGCCGGGCCCGCGACGGCTGGAGCCGACCTAACGTACATCGGCGTGGTGCTCCAGATGGCTCAGACCGTGGGATCGTATCCCGTCGACCCGCACGTAGTGGAAGAAGCGCGGAACGCCTGCCGAAGATTACACCTGATAGGTCAGCCCAATCGCCGAAAGGTTCGTCCGAGCCATGGGCAACTTGTTGCGCTGGACAACTATTTTCTCAGCCGTAGTTCGCGGGCGCTGATTCCGATGGGCGACATCCTGTGGTTCGCTATCTATTCGGGCCGCCGCGAGGATGAGATTTGCCGCCTGCGATGGGCTGACAATGACCCACGAACCCGCACTGGCCTGGTCCGTGACTTGAAACATCCTGGACACAGACTCGGAAATCACCGCCGGTTTCGGTACACACAAGAAGCCTGGCAAATCGTCCTGCGCCAACCTCGGACCGGCGCGTTCATTTTTCCCTACAAGGCAGGGAGCATCAAGGAGGCGTTTCGCAGGGCCTGTCTTGAGCTCGGCATCGTCGACTTGCATTTTCACGATCTTAGGCACGAGGCAACCAGCCGCCTCTTCGAGCGCGGTTACGAGATTCACGAAGTCCAGCAGTTCACATTGCATTCCTCGTGGCAGCAGCTCGAGCGCTACACCCATCTGCGGCCCGAGCAAATCCCCGATCTACCGTACCCTCCGCCGCCTGATCCGCAGCGCGGCGTGGGCGCACACCGCCGACTCGAGTCAACACGACGCCCCCGGGTGTGAATAGGCCATGAAACAGCGCCTCTTTTGGAGCCGGTCGAAAAGCCACGTATGCGTCAAACTGCAGGCCAATCAGTAGAACCCTGATTCAGGGCTCGGGGGGTGTCCCTCGCTGTACACTACCGTCAACGCTACGATTCACTTCGGACCACAAGCCGGCGGCGAGGTATCGCGACCGACTGGAGCTGATACGCGCAATGGGTTCGATCACCATCACACCGGCGGAAGTCATCGGTGCTCTGAATGACGTCGAGTCGAAGTACGCCCCAGCTCAACTATTTCTTGCAGGCAAGCGCGACCTACTCCGACACGGCCCCCGGGTATCTGTTGTCGGTTCTCGAAATGCCTCGCCGCAGGGGTTGCGGCGCGCCCGTGCTCTTGCCAGGAGCTTGGTCGAGCACAGCATCGTCGTCGTGAGTGGCTTGGCGGCTGGCGTGGATCGGGCCGCGCACGAAGCGGCAACCGCGTCGGGAGGACAGACCATTGCCGTTATCGGTACTCCCCTCGACCAGTGCTACCCCAAGGAGAACAGCGAACTCCAGCTGCGCATCGCTTGCGAGCAGCTACTGATTTCCCAGTTCCCTGCAGGTCATCCGGTGACGCCAGAGAACTTCCCGATCCGCAATAGAACGATGGCATTGCTGACGGATGCGACCGTGATTGTCGAGGCCGGAGAGAAGAGCGGCGCGCTATTCCAGGGCTGGGAGGCATTGCGACTCGGCAGGCTGCTGTTCTTACTCGAAAGCGTGGCTACCCATCCAACACTTTCGTGGCCGAAACAATTGATCCGCTACGGCGCCCAAGTCCTCTCACGAGACAACCTGGAAATCGCGCTAGAGAATCTGCCGGCATTCACGGCCGCAACCACCAATGCTTCGGATGCCTGAGTGCGTCTAACTCCCGCCATAGCTGCGTAACCGACCGCCACACCAGTGACTCCCGGAGTTCCGAGGGGCATGGCGAGCAATGACTGCGTTCGCAGAGCGAATGCACCCGCACGGATATCGTGTTTGTTGGGCGGTTGAGAGACAAGCTAACCCAATGCGCGCCTCCCCGACAGCGCTCGGGGATTTTTATCGGCGGTACGGCGGCGGCGAGCCTGGAATTTAACCACCGCGCCATGTCGTTGAAGTCGATCCGCGAAGAGCGCAACGACCATTTTGAGATTCATCGCGACAGATCGTTAGCGCAGATGCGGAGCGGCCATGATGTACACGACCAGCACCAGCGCGAGAAAGCCGCCGATTGCGACAATTGAAATCCAGCCGACCGGGCCAGCCGCTGCAATTGAGTCGACCACCCTCTCGAGCAAAGCGAACAACCGATTGGGCCTTCCATCCACAAGCGGTGTCGTGCGCTCACTGACATCGCGTCTTGGCCTCTTCTGTGTCATGCGGGATCCTCTGAATCGGCGAGGTCGAGCGCACGCCATACATCGCGCGCCGCTGTAGCTTGTCGGACTTGAAGCTCCGAAATCTGAAGCTGAAGCTCGTTCTGCATTTCAAAGGCCGCGCGAAGCGCGTGTTGCTCCTGAAGCGTCGCAATCACGATCGGTAGCTTGCGCAAATCGAGCAGCGACACATTCGGGATAGTGGTTCCGGCAGTAATCGCACGCAGCTGGTCTTGAAAGAGCGGTGAGCGCAGGTACATCAGCAGGACGACAGAATCCTGAATAGGACCACCCGGCTTCAGCCTCAAGATCGCAGTGGATGGCGTAGCTACAAACTGACTGTCCTTCGGCGCACAGATAGCGGTGCGTCCAATAGCGCCCTTCGTGGAAAGCAGTACGTCACCGGGTTGGATTCTCTGAGCCGAGTAGCGGCGCAGATCGTCAATGTCGACGCGTCGCTTGCGCGGGCCAACACAGATATAGCCATGCTCGGGAAATTCGCCAGGGCTCGCTTCGTGTATTTCGTTGGCGGACGCGTCCGAAGAGGAACGCAGAGTCTGGGCTTTCGTAATGGCCGCAACATCGCCCAACGTCACCACCTGTCGATGACGGGCCGCCCTGTCGACACGCGGCTGGACGGCCTCTCGGTCGAGGTAGCGATCGACTTGGAGGACGTAGTTCTCGCACGCGATTTCATGGTGAGGGACGGCGCGGCACCACGATTCTGTGGGATTCTGCAGCGCCTTGAGCACGCGCTCTGCCGCGGAGAAACGGCGCTCGTGAGTTCGAAGCTTTCCCGGCAAAAAAGTGAAATCGCGCTTGCTGTCAACTCGACAGAATACCGTCGAGTCTTGGCGACGATGATTGGAGTGATCGAATAGGAAAATTGCGGACGGAACATCCTCCGCGGCAAGAGCGCCCGAAGGAAGGGATACGATAGCGCGAACCCTACCGCTGTTGATGATACGTTTTCGCAGCTCGGTCTCTTCCGTGCCGCGCGCGTGAAGGACGCGATTTGCAACGAGTACGGCGGTAACCCTCGTCTCACTTAGGCAGGCGTACTCCAGCGCTGCCCATTCAGACATTTCGGTTCCATCACCCGTCGTCTGCGCGTGATGGGCCAGTCGAATCGGCATGCCAAACCGAGGCAGAACAACTTCCGCTTGCGCTTTGGACCACCATTGCTGAGGCGGGTATGCAGCGTCGACAAGGCGCGGACTATCTAGGTCGGCGCGTGCGTCGGTGAGAATCGCGAACGTCTGCGCCATCGGAGGCACGGCTTCCGCAACCAGCGCGGGAACACGGCCGGTGAGAAGCGACTCGATCGCGAGTGACTCTGCCCCGGGCCCGAGACAGCGAATACGGTCACCGGGCGCAGTGTCAACTGCATCCAAGATGAACCGTGCAATCTCGCGTGTCGGCCACGCCAAGTCGCGCTCCTGCACCGTCGACCATGAGTCCGCCAGCTCTTCGACCAGGGTGCGAAGTCGTTCGGGAGTGAGCGCCCTGGCGAGGCTCCCGGTGAGTTCGTTGATCTGGTGCGCGTCGACCTTGTTCGTCGGAAACTTCTCACTGAGTTGCGCGACTAGCCGGAGCGGACTCGAGGTCCGAAGCTCGGGATGACCATAAGTGCCCATCCCTCGTTGATCGACCAGCGCGCCGTGGTGGGGGATTCGCAAGAAATCGCTAGCTGCCTGATAGCGATCGGTGAACTTCGCTGCGGCAGCCACTACAGAGGCGAGCAGAACCGCTTCTCGCGAGGTTGACTCCGGCATGGCCCGGCGAGTCTCGGTGAAGATGTAATCGAGGGTGGGTGTCACAGGATAAGAAGTCATGTCTTGACTTCATAGCCTACCGAGAGCGCCCTCCATATGCAATGCTGCTAGGGGAAATGTCGCTATGGAGGGGACACTCGCTATATGTAGCCATTTAGGCTACGCTCGTAGCCTAAATGGCTACATCAGAACTCTCCGATCCGGCGACCTTTTTGTTTGGCTCGTATCGCCGTAAGGTCTTAGGCCTTCTACTTCTCCATCCTGGCGCGCACTTCCACCTCCGCGAAATCGCGCGCGCCACCCACACTCAGCCCGGTACCGTGCGGCGTGAGCTCTCGTTGCTCACACGAGCCGGTGTGATCGAACGCGAGGTTCAGGGGAACCAGATCAGGTTTCGCGCAAACGAGAGTTACCCGATATACGAAGAGCTGCGGAGCATCCTGAAGAAAACGACCGGTGTCGCAGACCAACTACGTGCCGCCCTAGCTCCTCTGACCAGCAGCATCGTGGCCGCATTCATCTACGGCTCCGTTGCAAGTGGGCAAGAACGCCCCAACAGCGATATCGATCTGATGATCATCGGTACCGTCAAATTCGAGGATGTGATTCGTCTCATCCATCCCTATCAAGAAGAGTTGCGACGCGAAATCAATCCGCACGTCTATACTGTAGCGGAGTTCAATCGTAAGACCCGCGAAGACAACTCGTTCATTGCCCGGATCCTGAAGCTACCAAAAATTTCCGTTATCGGTGACCCAGATGAGCTTGGAAAATTTGGCGAAGATCGGAAAGCTAAAACAACATAGCGCCACGCGCGAGGACGCGGCGAAACTCCTCACGGCTGCGCGTCGAAATCTCGCGGAGACGCGCATCAAGGAACTCAGTCCAGAGACGCGATTCGATCTAGCCTACAAGGCAGTTATGCAGTGTGGGCTCCTCGCCATCATGGCAAATGGTTACCGACCATCGACGAACGAACCGGGACACCACGCTACAGTGATCCAGACTTTGCCCGTCAGCATTGGCCTTGAAAATGATCGCATGGTCATTCTCGACAAACTCCGCCGCACGAGAAACCTGAACGACTACAGCGGCGACGTCGTCAGCGAAGAAGAAGCGTCCGCCTGCATACGCTCCGCCGAAGCGCTTTTGACCACGCTGACAAACTGGCTCAAGCAGAACCGAAAGGAATGGACGCAATAGGGATTCTGCAGACGATTACGTGTTCCGCCGAGCGTGATCACGGACGCAGGTGGCCGGGATCAGGAACCTCAATCCTTCCTATCGCTCGGGATTTTTTTTTCGGCGGTGTGCCCGCAGTGTGCCTAAGCATTTACCGAGTAAGCCCAACACTCTGATCGGCTTCATCTTTTTCTCTGAAGTCCCGCCAGTCCATCATGGGGGCGACGCACACTTTTCTTTCTAAAGTCAGTGGGTTAGCACTGATTTCTAATTCAGGATATCTGCTCATTGCCGCGATATTGCTGCAAATTCCGGCGAATTACACCTATGCAGCAGCACCTGCATCGCCGGAAATTGCGGACAGCACGGGCTGTGCTTTGCAGGAATCTTGTATATGCTCATAATATACGCCCATGATGATTCTCGGTAAGGTTACCGGCTTCGAATGGGACCCCGGCAACTCTAGGAAGAACGATCGACACGGAGTGTCGATGGCCGAGGCCGAGCAGGTGTTCTTCAACACTCCGGTGTTGATGTTGCCCGACCCCGCGCACAGTCAGTCCGAGACGCGCTATCACGCACTCGGGAGGACTATCGACGGAAGGCGCTTACACGTCACCTTCACGCTGCGTGACGGTGGCAAGTTGATCCGTGTGATCTCAGCGCGTGACATGCATCGAAAGGAACGAGCCCATTATGAGCAAGCGACCTAAAGCAATTCCCAAGTTTTCCAGCGAGACGGCTGAGCGGGCATTCTGGGAGAAGAATGACTCGGCGGAGCATTTGGACTGGAGCAAGGCGCAGGTTGCGACGTTTCCCAATCTGAAGCCTTCGACAAAGACGATTTCGTTGCGATTGCCCCAACACTTGCTCGATGCGATCAAGACGGCCGCGAATGCGCGGGACGTGCCTTATCAGTCGTTGATCAAGGTTTGGTTGCAGGAGAAAGTTCAGCGCGGGTAACGGAGCGGACTGTGGTTGGCTGATTGAGGGATCGCCATTGAATACTTCCCTGCAGGACGTCCTCGCACTCATCGACGAGGCCTTTGCCGGTACTCAACGGGATGAAAGCTGCACAATTCACCAGGCGCAACTTGCTGAATGGAACGCGGTATCCATCGCTCGGCTTGTAGGATTGAGCGACAGATGCAGACATAGTTTGTAAGCGACTCATTCGAGACGCTTCGTACCGTCGAGCTTTGACAAATTTCGATCGCAGGTGCCGAGAGGAATATGACCCGCTTTGCGCGCGATTTCGAGCACGAGGCAGTCAGAAAATCCTAAAGCCGGGCGTTTCTTGAACTGCGCCAACGCATCCGTTACTACCTCGGCGTCCTGGATCGTCAGATGTTTGTGATTCAGCAGTCGATCTATTGCCGCGGCGATTTGCTCCGCGTTCCTGTCATATACCGCGTCCAAGACCCACAGTGTCTCCGCCAAGACCAGATGCGACACCCAGGCCCCTGGAGCTATGAAGGATTCTGCAGCTTTTACCTGATCGAGATCGTCGCGAACCAACAGCCGAACCAGAACGTTTGTATCAACGGCGCGCATGCTTCTTACGGATGTATTTCCGAATCGCCTCTTTTGTATCTTCCGGGGGCGGTGGGGAATAGCCCGCTGGGAAGAGCGCACAGTGCACCTCTTCAGAGCTGTACCGCCCTGCCCGGCGCACGACCACCTGATCATCCTGCTCGTCCCATTCCAAAACAGATCCAGGTCCTACGCCCAGGCGCTGGCGAACCTCGGCCGGCACGGATATCTGCCCCTGAGCTGTGAGCTTGGATTTGGCGATTGTCATCGATTTACATTACCAGGGTAATGAAGCTACATCAAGTGCCCAGTCCATCATGGGGGCGACGGACACTTTTCTTTCTCGGGATGGACGCCGGGTTCATCGATCATGGCCGCGCAGGTGCCGAGGCGGTTTGAGCGCAGGCAGCGCACATTTGCGAACCAGTGCTCGTGTCATGAATGGTGCACCCCGGCGAGGCGAGCATCCTCTTCACAAATATGTAATCTCATGAGCCCGTTGCTGCCCACAGTGCCGTGATGTCAGAAGTGCCGATGGACCACCGCTGTGGTACCCGTATTCCTTGCGACTTTCGCGTCCTGGTAATGGTCCATCCCGCAGTCTTTGGTCCAGGGGTTCTGTTGAATGTCAGTATCAGCGGAGCCCTGCTACAAACGCCGCTGGTCCTGAGTC
>Ga0307511_10004835_pt1 | contig 13767 bp, 13 predicted proteins | sample 13_EM_MG_FD_200266 | JGI IMG/M metagenome (GOLD analysis project Ga0307511, IMG submission 200266) | Populus trichocarpa ectomycorrhiza microbial communities from riparian zone in the Pacific Northwest, United States - 13_EM | ecosystem: Host-associated > Plants > Roots > Unclassified | place...
TCGCTTTGCATCCTAATGCCCCCGGTATTCTCGGATACTCCAGCCCTGGGACTATTCTTACGTCCCTGCCGAAACCACCCCCTGGCCCTAAAGTGAATAGACGCAGGTGTTATCTTTGGCAGCAAGATTAATCCTTGAGGTGGCCTTTTGTCTACCTGTCAAATGACTGCCTCATCCCTTCAGTCTCACAGATATTTCGGAGCAAATCGAATTCGATATTGAGGTAACTGACTTATAGCACGGGTCAGGGTAACTGAGAGTGTGACGTACGAGGTAGCAACGATTGCAAGAAGGACTAGCAGTAGAAAGTTCACCCGAACTTTCGTGGTGGTGGTGGCTGAGGACGACTTTGCCTGCAGCCGATATTACCTACCCCAGAAGACCTCGCCGGGTTGATACATAGATATTACCATCAGTAATGTATTATATGAATAACAGTAACAACCTCGTGGGCCCCGGTAGCGTTTGCAGCTTCAGAGGCACAACCAATGTAGAGAACAATCATATCTCTGCCTACTCCTCATCGTTCGCAACGCCTAAGTCATCGGTTCCAAGTGCTCCTCCATCTGAACGCCGTAACCCAATAGTGATATTATCTATCGATGCATAGCAACGCCTGGGAGCCTACCGTGCGCGAGATCCCGGTAGTGCGCCGGATCCCACGTTATATCTTAGCATGATTTGTCAATTTTTAGTACTCGGCTTTTACTTTTGAATTGTGTGCCCTGTTATCGCCCCGTTTGCCCCCTTGATTCGAGTTGGATTCCACTTCACATGTTCCGGACCAACTTTGAGCTTGTCTAACGTCACTTGCCCGGGCCGGTACCTCTAGTCCGGTCTAGTCCAATTGTATGAGTGTACCGCCTGAACCAGGCCACTGATCAAAAGTTCCGTTGATGACTGGGCCAGAACATATATAAACACACGATATATGGGTTTCCACAGCGCGATTTGCAACGATTCCCACCTTCCCGGCGACCCGAATCATGGTTTATTGAACCAACCAAGCTTACAACACGGTACCCCTCTATTTTCTTTTGGTAAATCAGTACTCGTATTCATACTATGGTACATGACGAGGGATGCATCCCCGAGCCTGGATTATATGAACATCCACTATATCAACAAACGAAAGAGCTGAGACACCCGAATACCCACAAAACATACTGGCCACCGCTGTCCCCCCCCTATTCACTGTCCACAAGAACCTTCGCAAAGTGTTGTAGCCCTGTATCGCATTCAGGATTCAATCCACCGCACCAAAAAAAAACCCGACATTCATACCAGTAGGTCATATTCAAAACCTCCGGGGCATCGGTATCATTGATCTCGAGACCTGCGGGTTATCAGGATCGCGGGCCTCCTTTTCTATCCCCCCACCCACCTTCCGCCAGTAGTTTTTGTGAAATACTTTGAAGCGAATTTCTGATCCATTGTTTTCTCCGTCTGTGGCGACAAGTATCGATAGTTCAGTCAGCAAATATGCGTGGTTTGAAATTTCCCAATACATCAACTCATGATAATTAGCTACCTTCTGCAACACTGTTCTGCTTATAAGCCTTGGTGATAAATTTAGGCACCATTGATCCTCCTCATATGGTATCCAGTCCTCATTATCGGCTTTCTAAAGCGATACTCAGGTCCGGGAGTCGTCTCTCTCAATTTTCCTTTGTTGGGTGAGAATAACTGGTACTTTTGATTCCGTTGTACTATTCAGTGGATGTCTCGTCATTCCTGAGGCTGCCGAGTCATGCCCTCCATAGGTATCAACACCGGACACGTGCCTGCCACAAAGACCTGGGAGATAACTGGTATCTCATTGTAGGGGACCTTTAGAACTTCCACTTTCTACCCCAACCTCTTAGAAGCGATCTGGGGAGCTGAGGTGTACATCAGGGACTTGATTACAGTGTTAGGGTCTAGAATCGTGAGGGTATACTTCACTAGTGGGGCAGCGTGGAAGGTCGTACAATATTGTCGCCTGTGCTGGACATTGTATGAAGTGCCAGTGACTTCTTCAGCGCGCCTGAATTCCAGCGGTGCTTAATTCGTCGATGTAGCTCCTAGTGCAGGGGTCAAGGTGGAGGATGATGGCCTAATCCTGCTTGTATGCGACTTCGGAGTGGAATGGAAGAATTTGAAAAAGCCCGTATACTTCTCGTAGCGATTCCATTCCGGTCGATAATTATGTGCTCCTTCTGTATACATAGGCATATGTAAACCAGCTAAAATAGGAGTATTCTAGTATGTCAATATGCTTATGCACCGTGTGGGACTGGCGGGGGTATGCTTATATCCAATTTATGCTCTATCTGATATGCTCGTATCGAGAGACCTCTGTCGGGTGGCCAATGTACGGTGACCCAAGGCGTGCAGCAGGTTTGTGTATGGAATCTCACCCCAACGGGACCTCCATCGGGAGGACACCATAATATATTGGTTAAGGGGTGGGGGTTGGTTCTCTGGCATCTTGTCTGTCGCAGGATCCTGAGTAGGCTCAATAATGTGTTGGTTCGATGATACGTGGGTTCAAAGTTCTGGATAGTACAGGAGCGGGGTATAATTGTATATAAAAGTCTATATAGATAGGTCGAGTCGCCATCTAGAGACTGAAAGAGTGTAAGAAAATCTCCATAGAAATGCATCACTTCTAGGAGCTACAACAACCAAGAGGCTTTGCAACATGTGGGTGGTTCTGGGGACGATGAATAGAGAAGTTGGGTAAATTGTAGATTGTGCCGTGCAAACCATGTTGTCGTCGGCATATACTCTGGGAGCGCTGCAATGCCTACAACCCCGAATAGTCACACTTGGTATTAAACCCTCAGCCCTTTGTGTAATACCCCAACAGAGTATAATGGATTCATGTCAGGAGGCGGAATGGTACTATAATGGATTCATGTCGGGCAGCGGAAGGATACTATGTGTAACGCAGGTAGCGGCCGTGTGAGCGAACTTTCCACCGGACTGTATAGCGAATGATTCAGTAGACTGTAATATGCGCAGAATCCTGTAAAGTGAAGATTAGGTCGTATTAGCAAATAGAAGAATGTTGGTAACCATAGGACTGGTTGTGCCAACAAGACTACAGGGGAACTAGGTACAAGAATGCCAAGGAGGGGGATTGAAAAACAGTAGCTAGCGCATATATAAAGATGCGACAGAAGCAGTATGCTGTTACGCAGTAATAAGATATTTTTATTTTATTTTTAATTTCTGTTCTTCAATTGGACGTAATATAATAAGAGATTACTGGCACATCACAAAAAAGCGGAGTGCGATCAAAGTGACTTGAGAGTGGTGAATATCTGTTCTAACATAATTGAAGTAAGATTAGACGTCATCGCCAAAACCAAATGCCTAACTACACAGATCGGATGGCCTGAAGATAGGCGGCGAGGCTTGAGGCTGCGTTGCAAATTGGGCAAGGAGTTGAAGGTATTCTGCAGAAGCTTAGATATGCCGCCAAGGTGGGGCTGCTACATTTGGAAAAGATGGGGGTTTTAGATTCTATTAATAATGCCTATACACCGACTCTACCAAGGGTAATTCGGGAGCAGCATTGCGTACCCTATAGAAGTCCAGCCCACACACAACGAACACGGGAAGTGCCGTGCCCCAGGACCATATGGAACGACAAGTTCTCTCTGAATACGGTGGTCCTCCACCCCCACGGCCCTTTCTGGCCCACCCATAGAACAAAGCCCCCCTTCCTTCCCCATCTATCGTTTTGGATAGTTCCCTTCCTATCATGGGCTCTATATTCTCCTGACGCATTACTTGGAGTTGCAGTTATACTAGCGCTACATTTTTGCCGTTCGCCAGTTCATCGCATCCTTGCGTCCAGTTCGTAGCATCCTCCAGCCCCACATATCGTCCCACTTCAACCTCCGTCCGTGATCCAAGGCTTTTTTATTTCTCCCTCTTCATTCGCCATCGTGGCTGCGCTCTCAGTCCCGCGTTGTCCTGTTCGTTCAGCAGCCAGCGCTTAGACTAAAGTACAATCGTGTTCATTGTATTGGATAGGAATTTGTATACGGTTCGACTCGTGGTGTGGGACGCCATCAGTTTATTGTGGGAAATAACCGTGATGTTGCCCAAGCCAAATTGATATCAGGTAATGGCCTTCGCACAATCAACCACCTTTTCAAATTCCAATATGTGCACCTCTTCTGGAACGCCAGGCAGAAGGATATGTTATTCGTGGTGAAGGGTACCATGAGGACATGAAGGCCTCCTTTTGGCAGGAGATTATCCTACAGCTCATGGGGCCAGGTATGACGCAAAGCTGGGTGAGGGGGTGTGACGGTGAGGTAGTGCCCTGGAGGTAGTAAGACCCCACCGGCGAGATATCGGATCTCGTATTTGTGGGGATGCCAGGACGAGAATCTCCGCCGTTCCCGAAGAAAACGCAGAACTCGCAACATGATACTTCTCTGGAATGTAGCAAAGCTGTGCAAGATATTGAGATTATTAGTGAGCATTCTGGGGGCTTTCAATGTCGAACCAGGTAGCCAATCATTAAGTAACAAATGGGCCATACCATGTGTTCCATTCCAAATCCTGGCTTGCCCCCTCCCCTGTGTCCTGCATTCCATGCTGCCTATGATATTACCTCGGCCTTAGCAGTTTCTCTTCTGTAGACTTCTGCTACCTGATCACCGGATAGTCGTGGGAGTTATCCTCCAAGCGTGACTGGCCTGCATACCTACAACTTTGTTCGGAATTGACTTCGATGCCGATGTCATCCTTTACTTTTCATTCCTACACTCAAGTTCCAAATGGCCATACTTGCCACAACAAACCCACACAACCCCTATCCGACTAATCCAGCTTTATTGTGCTATTGTGAATTGAATCTCCCTAATTAGGTTCCACAAGACTCTTTCGCCTAACTAATTCGAGACATCCTTTTCATGTTAGATTGGATTGCAGTGCGTATGGTCTTCATTCAGGTGAATGCATCAGCCTTCGGATCCCTTTTCATAAGATACTTGTGTAGTCGCAATCCCGTAACCACTGGCGCCGTTTTTGAATGATTCCCACCCATATAGTCCTAACTCTATCAAACTCCCTCTAACACATCTAATACAGTTTTTTTTCTGCGACTGATCATCTTCCAACTGGATATTTCTTTGTATCACTTCTAATTTTGCTGCCAATCTCCACACAACCCCTTGCCCATAATTTTATTTGATCCTGTATCCGTTGCATTTAGAGCAAGATACCCAAAATCCCTATCCAACATATCTACCGTGAGATAATGGTAAATTCTGATATGGAAACTGCAGTCTCATTCTAATGTCAAAACTCTCTAGATCAGGCGAGATTGCGTTGAAAGGTTTGAGATCCTAGGTAGTGATCACTTTTATGGATGTCGCGGTGGTTATGGGTTTGGTGGTAGGTTCGGGAGTCGGTGGGTGGCCCAGTTAGATTCTAGGCTGTTGTGACGAATGAGTTAATGATTAGCCCGGATCTAGTACATCCTTGGCAGGTATCATCCCCAATATTCGTGTGGTCCTTCGCATGTAGAGAGCTGCAACTGGTATTCGATTGAAATGATGGTTGGTAGTTGTGGCCGTCAATATGACCCTGATTTCCTCCAAATTGGCAATATCCTGACACAGACCCCGCGCAAGTATTTAGTAGAACGTGGGAACTTATAGTCAAGGCACTAGTGCGCCTAGTTGGGCAGTAATTACCTACGTTAGCTAGTATGTATTCCCCAATATGGTAGTGACTAGTCAGGTTAGGGTATTGACCAGGGTCCAGTGTCTCGTAAGACCACCGAACCGCCCTAGTTTGCCCGCCTCACATATGAACACCATCGGCCACATCAGTCGCGCAGTGAACTAGTGCCGCATGCCGCAGACTTCTATCCCAACATGCTTTGCAAGGGCCACAACTCCCGCACCTGAGTCTGGCTCGGAGGAAGGCCAGCGATAAGCCGCCTCCTCAGAACTAACCCTACGATACTGGCGCAATCAATGGCAGGGGGGAAAATCAGTTAAGTGCAGGGCATACCTGGCCAGGGAAGCTTTCGAGGGGCAGACTTCCAACCAAGGACCAAGCCCTCTACCATGAGGTAGTCGATAGCATCTCGCTAGGGAAGTCTTGCGGGGGGTAAAGTCTCCCTACGCTGGGGTATCCCATTTACGTCACAGTCCCAAACTACAACTAGCGTTTCCCATCGATCACTGCTGCTCTCCTTCCAAACTTAATGCACCCCCATTCTGCCTGGTTCTGCTACTGGGGCGCCGACCAAAGTCCTTAAGTTCCATTGTTTTCCCCTTCTCATTGTTAATTTCTGTGGGTCCTTGCAAAATCGTTTTGTTGTTCTTGAATTTTCTCCATGCTGAGCTGCTGTTGCTGCTCGCAACTAGCTCACGCATAATTTCCTGGGTTACTCTCTTGGTCTACCTGGGGCTCCGACAGACACAAGGTTACATGCCCTGTGCCCAGCTCCTACAAATCCCCACGCCCTGAGACACATACCTCCTAGATCCTCCCGATTTTGTGGAATGGTGTTCACATCAGTACACAAGTTATTATGAGGATTCCAGAAAACTCTTTAAACACTTGCTACCTTCGGCTGGGTGATGGAGCCAGCTCCCTCCATATGTCAGGGCAAGGCGTAGGAGACTTTCTTGCCCTCGCAGATGATGCTGTATGCTCCGAACTTTGCCTTCTACGACATTTCGTTAACGATGTTAACCACATTCCTGTTAGCTAAACAAAATTATTTGCAAACTCACCCTATTTTTCTGCGAAAGCTCACTCAGTCAGCGCCCCATGTGTAACACTTCATTGCGACATTACCACAATCTTGTCGGCAACACTCGACCCAGCACCCTTGGATAAAATTATCATCCATGATATAATTTGGGCGAAAGAGCCGTCTGGTTATTTTTTGGTTAGAGACATCGTTATTCCCCCAAGTTTTGATTTTTTGAGATGCATTACAACCGTCCGGCAGGGAATGCTGTGGGGTTTCCTGCTGTACATGTCCACACGTGCAAAAAGGTCAAAATACCTGTAAGCCGCAGTACTCTTGACTCCTGCTCCGCAGGGTACCCTCAGCCCCTAGATATCCTTAACTGCGGCTAATACTAATTTCGCAGCGACCACGAACTCTCGGTTACCTCAACCCACACCTGTCCTCAACTCGTGGTTAACACAACCCCCAATTACCCTCAACTAATCACTGTTTTCACCCAAGTCTGGAACACCAGAAACTCCCGGTCATCCAGCAATTTTCTCAACTTCCAGCTACGCTCAACGCTAAGTTACCTCAACTCTAGATTACCCTAACTCCACATTACCCTCACCTCCTGGAACTCATACTTGCCCTGAACCCCGAGTAATCCGCCACTCCGGTTACCCTCAACTCGTGGTTACCCCCAATACCGAGTTACGATCAAATTCGTTCCTGACCATATTCCTTTATTCCCTTGAACCGTACCCCAAGTGACTTGCTATTTGGGAAAAACTGACAGTACAGGTGTCGCAATGTGGACTTTATAAGTGGCGCCTGAGGCTTGCCTTGTTCTCTCATCTCCGCATACAGCGTTTAAACATGGACCTAAATGCACGGATCATACCAAACAATGAATAGATGAACCCTGCAAGTTGATCGTATATATGCCAATGTTGCACACATTTCCCTCTATTCGGCAACCAAGCTCAAATATTCATATTTACAATCAGATGCTAATGATGCACTCCCATAGCCGATGGTTGACCCCTACCACCGAACCTAGTGGGGATTCGGGGGAGGTCTATGTGTTCGAAAAACAACAAAAACTCGTTCGCACATCCACAAAAACTCGTTCGCACATCCACAACATGGGCCAATCCCATTGGTACGGTGCCAACATGAATAACATGCAACGACACACACCCCAACAGGGAAGATCTACCACCGAAGCCAAATCATCACGCACATAATGTTGATGCAGCCACCCAAACCGCAATATCACCGCCAACAGGTATACCTAAGCGACGGCATCTGCAAATGTGCAGTCCACCGGCGAAGCAGGTATCCAGGAAGGGAAAGGAACCACTCAGGGACAGCAGGGCGTCATCAACTCAAAAACCCAGAGGCATCATTGTTCATGCCACCCCAACGAGGTTTATGGTCGGAGAAATGCCTCCCAGGCCCGGACAGGATACATAAAACATGGAAATAGCTGGAGTACTTTGGCTCCCGAAACGAGGCTAACGAGCAGGGAAAACCCCCTCTATCTGGCACCTACCGACAGATGCGTACCGAGGCACAGGCACTACGGATAGGAAGTAAGTCCTAAGGATGAGAGCAACTAGGACAGAAGGCCCCAGAGCTGAAGTTAGTCCCGTAAAGCTTAGGACAACATAAGTCTAGATTCGAATGTTTGTTTTTCCACGAAGTTGTTGGAACATACATCCACCACACCCGAGGTATCCAACTCACCACATATCCGGCTACCCATATTCATGGCTTATCTAGTGGATAATTATCCTATTATCTTGCAGTCAGCGCATTTGCTTATTTCACGTATTTCCTGCATTTCCTGCATTTCCGCTACCTGCGTATATTTCTTATGTTATTCTCACATAACCTATAAGCTTACCCAACGTCAGCTCAGCTTACTTCTGTTGTCGCCGCCTCCGTTGCAACCCCTTATTTGTATTTCTCTTGCTTCCTATTGGCCGGTTTACATCCCTGCCCCGGTATGTCTCACATTGACTTTCGCAACTTCACTGTATATAAAGACATCCCGCTGCGCTCTGTATATTCCTAATAATCAAGCAAGTCTTCACACAGTTCTACTGTCGCATCCACTGCCTAATACCATCAGCACGCTGCTCCATTAGAACCTCCGTTGGGCCAGATCGCTACTACTGCACTACCTAGTACTACTTCCGCTGCCTTCTAATATTCTTCCCGGAATATTCTGTTAGAAGTCAATTTGTTTCCCCTAAATTTGTATCCATTGCCACAGCCTTTTATTTTTTTGTTGTGGACAATTACCCATATGCCCACGGACACGACCGGTATTGGGTCAATGTTACCTCTCACTATAATCTTCGTCACATCTTTTTGGTTATTCCGCGCAGGACTGGCAGAAGAACCCTCCTGTCCCCGGGGGCCAACTGTGACTTTGTGTTGCTTTAGGCTCCCTGACCGAGACCCCATTCGGGCACTGGGAATTTGGAAGACCGAAAATTTCAATATCTATTACGGTCATACGTTGTGACAACGGGTCTTTGCACTAATTCAAGAGTATGGGATTGAGGAAATGTGGGCATTTCCAAATTGTGTCGATGACAATCTTCTGGACTGGAAATCCATGACGGGCATAATATTGAGGTTCTCTCACACATGCGAGGACACAAGTCATGGTTATATATGCAGCATCACTGCGGGGATGATGCGACGCTGGTTAGAGGAGGACAACAAGGGGGTGGAGATCATGGGTATCAGGTGGTTGTTGAAAGAACACGGACTGGAAAAGGCGGTATCCTCTCTGGTCATCTAAATGAAACCCGCAAAGGAGGTGGGAAAATTAAGGATACGTTGGAGGCTGTTCCGCCTCACGAAATATGCCGCCGCGGCAGTACCGTAGGGTCAAGGGCACACAAACATCATACGAACTGTGGCTGGAACCTTTGCACAAAAGCCTCAGTGACTGCATGATCTACCGGTGTGACCACTCGTAGATGCGCGTCTCGCCATTTACCATATAGTATGCATGCGAGTAATGAGTTGATAAAAAAAAGGATATATACGCCGGCATGAGCAAGTCACGCTGTCTTCGGATTTGTTACCATATACGCAGTGCTAAAGACGCTATCACATCTGCTGCCCGGTTGAGACGTAGGTATATTCGATTCAGATCTCGGCCTGCAAAACCTCTTGTCGTATCCAGGGTTGTGGAAGAGGTGTTACCTATGACGGCTAAGAACATTCTTTTCACTTTGTACTCGCAAAATCGGTTCTACGGTGCTGAAAAAACTGCGACCCCTGTAAGGGCGGACTGCTATGGCGGGACACTTATGTTCTGAGAATGTTCTCCCTGACACCTTTTCTTCATTCGCTTGGCCTGCGAGAGGGATGAGATTTTTGAGATTCATTTTTGCATACACATTATGACCCAGGCTACATCCAAGAATGAATATCCGGGTCTGCACGATTTGCACAGACACAATATACATAAGCTTGGAAGGAAAAAACAAAAATGAAGGCCAAGGTTCCCGCCACCGGAAACACCAGGAAGTGAGGACCAGAATTCCACAAAATTCTATCCCTCAAACGTGTGAGCATGTAAAAAACGCGCAAGAAGTCAACTGACAAGACAGTAATTGTTTCAGCACTGGACCCCTCTGGCCGATCCAGAATTAGAGACCCGGAGGCATTTCCCCCCATCAGGGGTTTCTGTACCTCTATAGGGGCATTGCTTGCAGGGTCATTCACACAAGTTACCCAATTTCAATTCGCCACAAGTCCAATCCTCATAGCTGTTATCGCTCTTTAGTATCCATGATTATCGGGTTCGAATGGAGGAACACGCACTGGCCATCCGGCAAGAACCTCCTGACTACAAGTGGGATTTTCTTCTGGCTCAACTCCTTCAGAGCAATTTGCAATGCATCTGTCTCTCCTTCCACTTCCACGAGCACTGGTGCATTCATACTATGTAAGACGTTTGTCAGCCCAGTTCTTGATCCTTACACACGGTCTGTCCTATTCGGTACCATACCTAATCTGCCATGCCCTAGTACCCAATAACCTCGCCTTCTCATACTTGGTCATGTAAGGTGTAGTAGTCCTCTTGTCCTTGGGCACGGCTAATTTGTCGACTTCCTTCTCATCCTTGAATTTGCCTAGCGCTGCTGCAGCGGCTGCAGGATCCCCGGAGGTGATGAAGTGATGGTAGCCATTTCGTAAAACCTCGCTATCTCCGCCGTAATGTTCGTCATTGAAGTCTTGGATGGGCTCTTCAAGTATATCTTGGTCATCGTACTCGGGTTCATAAGTGTCATCATAGCTATGGGCGTGCCAGGTCAGTTCAGGTAGAACTCGCGATGCGTGAAACAAAGACCAGTGGGGTCCCGGGTATGATAAACTTACTCATCACCACCATCATCGTCTCCACCGTAGTCAGACATTGCGCCTAATTGTCTAGAAGATAGAAGTAATAACACGGAAAAGAGCTCCCCTGAAAGGCGAAGATCGGCAGCAAGGTTATTTCGGGAGAGAAGACTGTGATGTGGTAAAGGAGTGTCCTTCTGATTACCTACAACTAGCAAACTATATAACTATAGTGACCTCAGTATGACTAACAAGCACGTGTTCTAGACTCCAATACCAATACCCTGAATTTTTCGGAATATTAGCCCAAGTATCGGAAAAACTAACGATATCATCAAGTGTAATCATGATAGCATCCTCTACCAAGATATAAGTGCTCCCAATCTGGAACCTGGAGCTCTTGCCCTAGCGTGCCACAATTATCATATCCTATGCTCGTGATCACTCGTTGCAGAATAAAACCATTTGCGATATTTCAACACTAGGATCTACTGTCCTAATACACACATGTATGTATATGCGGCCTAATTCCACTTGACAACAGAATGGGGATGTGAAGATCCTGCCGGTCGGAACACCTTGACTTTGCCCCACTGGTTCGAAGTTCCTTAACCCCGCTGCCGTGATCCAGCCACCTGGATCCCGTGCCGGCACACATCGAGAACCCGCGACCTATATGACGCCCCCATGATCTCCTGCCTGAATCCCACTGCCTTGTTCCGGTGCGGTGACCCAACAATGTTGATCAGGCGGCGATAGCTTGAGACCCCTATTCGTTCTTGGTATGGCCCTATTCCCTGCGTGTGTGGGTCTTCCGCAGTGTGGGAGTGGTGGTGATTGCTTCCCATGGTGTACTGGCGTGGTTCGAGTACGTTGCAAAATGGAGGCAAAAACCACTGGGAAATCCATGGGAACAACTACTACAAAAACGAGTGCAACAAGAAAGTACAAAGGCAACTACAAAAGTCACGTGAAATACGGGGAAGACCGTTTCAAAAACTCATGCAAAAACTACTGCACAAATGACTTCAAAAAACTTGCAAAAAACACCGCAAAAGTAACGTGAAACACCACTGCAAAAACCACTTCGAAATTGTGTTAAAAAATCACCACAATAGCCATCACAAAAACCAGTGCAAAAACCAGTGCAGACATATCCACCCTTAATCCGAACACATGCCACGTCCCAGCATCAGGACGGCGATATCCTTCTCTGGCATGGGTTGCATGTAGTGAGCTAACTGTTCTGGTGTGGTCACTTTCAATCGGCCACCTGATAGACTAGGGCTAACGATGCCCAAGCGCACTCACGCAAAGTGGTCGCGGAGTTAGGCGCAAACTGGTGTGATGAAAGTAGTGGAGGTGGAGGCGGGGGCGGTGGAGGCCGTGAACGTTGTGGAGCCATTGACCCTGGCGGCGGTGGTGGAGGAGGTGCAGGCGAAACGGGTTCAAGGTTACCCTGAACTCGCTAGCGCTGTTGGAAACGTGGTAGAGGTGGGGGAGGCGTGGCGGCGGTGAAGGTGTGGAGGCGGTGAAGGTGTGGAGGCGGTGAAGGTGGGGAGGTGGTAGAGATGGCAGGGGTGGTAGATATGGGGGTTGTACCGGTGGAGGCATCGTAGAACCCGGCGGGGACAGGCTTGTGTTCTTCTTCCAAAGGGCATTTCTCTATTGTGTTCATATCTTTGCGCTTTCGCGTATTCTGTTGCTTTTTTATTCCCTTTCCCTTCCTGTTTCCATTAATCTGTTATAGAATCTAGGAGTAGTCTTGTTTTTGTGAGCGAAAGAAGATATGTAGATTTTTTGGTTTTCCCACAGTGAATATCCGGATTAAGATGAAAAAAATCTGCAAAATTGAATAACGCTAGTGGGGTATCATTTAACTGAAACAGTCTCACTCCTCGTGTGTTCACGAGCTATGCCCTTACGCAAGGGTCCAAGATCCCCGACGTAGGAGGATCCCCTGTCCACCTCAGTATATAATCCAGTTCATTCATAAGCTGATGCCAAAGTAATTAACTCCCCTGGGGTCGAATCGATACAACATGCAGTAAACCTACATCCATTGAGCAAATATACACATTTGAGAGAGTATCAACCATTTCTCCGTGCGTGCTTCCCCGTCATTTTTTCGCCCTCGCGGAATCAAAAGGCAAGGGCAATCAATGGCACAGGCATACATTAGTTGAGTTTATCGTAGGGCTGTTTACTCTGAGATCCGGCATTGGCAGTATTCCTAGCATAGTGCAAGTGTTGAATTTGACCGTCGCATTCAGCAGGATTTGACAAACCCAAGTGATTTCAGAAAGGGTGTTCTTATAGCATAGAATTTTGTAATAACTTGGTCCGGAGTTTCACTTGTCAGAGTATGGCTAGCACAAGCTGTGCCAGGCGAAACATGAGGTATATGTAAGGTGCAGGCGGTGTAGGTAGCGAACGGGGCGAATGCGGGGGCAGTGGATGTGATGGACAGAATGAAGATTCCGATTACGAGGGTAGTCGCGGCGATGGAGATATTGGGGGCGGTGAATCTACCGGCAGTGAAATCCGGCAGTGAAATCCGGCAGTGAAATCCAGGTGGACAAGGTGGTAGAGTAGGTGGAGCTGCAGGTGCTGACGGTGGGGGGACACGGAGAAAGTGTGGAAGGTACTGAAAGCGTAGCCCGAAATCGCTGGCAGGTTCCCAGATACGACGGAGG
>Ga0307511_10004836_pt1 | contig 13767 bp, 8 predicted proteins | sample 13_EM_MG_FD_200266 | JGI IMG/M metagenome (GOLD analysis project Ga0307511, IMG submission 200266) | Populus trichocarpa ectomycorrhiza microbial communities from riparian zone in the Pacific Northwest, United States - 13_EM | ecosystem: Host-associated > Plants > Roots > Unclassified | place...
CGCTATTGTAAATCTTTTCTTCGGTTGCATTACTATAGATATGAGATGTCTATACGCTGGAGGGATAAGTATAATACAGATGAAAATACCTCATAGCAATGCTAATATAGATAGATATACAAATATATTTCCCTGCCAGCATTAGCACCTGCACTCCTATCCCACTAACTCACTCCAAAAGAACTCTCCACTGCGCACCCCATATTCACCAAATCCAACGGAAAAGGTATCACGCCCAAACAAACTCCGACTCTTCAACTCCACATGAATCACCATCACCGTGACAATCCTATCCTCCCCACCCTCAAAGTCTCTGCAATCTCCCACTGCTGCCATACTAGGAACTATATATTGCTTGCAACACCCAGAATCAGCATTGGTAATCCACAAGCGCTGATAGGCCCTTAACTAACTCTTCCGGTGGGCCAGTAGAGGCGGTTTTCGGTGCTTCTGTAGACAATGCTCGGGGTTTTCTCTTTGCAGGGTGTTAAAGGGAGGGTAGGGTTGATTTTCCACTGATTTTCCACTAGAATCGCATCTCCATCACCAAATGTTTTTGCTCTGAGGTCGAATAAATTCATAGCCTTATATCTACCGAATCTCTGCACCCATTCTGGTCTGCTGCGGTAAGAGATCATGGTCATTTGTCTTGCGAGTTTCATCTCCACATGTGAGGGGACTTCAGGGCAGTATTAGAACCCGTGGTTGCCATAGGACTTGTCGCTGGGTGTAACGTATTGTGATGGGGTATGGGTGCGAGTGGACGCTGCCAGAGATGGATACTATGCGGTGCGGCCTACGCGGGAGGGGTATAGTATACCAATACATAGGCAGGGCTTTCATTCCCCCCATACTGCTCCCGGCGGAGGCGTAGAGTTTGGTGATGTCGAGGTGGTCGAGGTGGGCAAGGAGACGGAATTGGCTTCGAACCATGTCGTAGCCTTAAGGTAGGGTGGGTTGCGAATGGCAAGCCATTCGACTGAGGATGGAGCGATAGCAAACCTCTAGCATATTCGTGCAAATATCAAAGAACCATTGATCTGTGTTCATAGGTTTTTCCGGATGCTCCCACCAATCACCAGACTACCACCAATCTGGCCTTTGAGGTTGGGTTCGATGTGCCGAGCGTCGCGTTGAGGAGGATTGTGTTGCTTTTGGGGTTCAGTTTCGCGTGCGATAGTGGGTTTATCGGAACACCGCTGTAGTCGAGGAGGAGTGCTAGCGGTGAATGACTAGTGGGTGCCGGTGGTGGAAGTTTGTGTGCAATTGGGGTTCGGGATTGGAGTGATCTTCGAGGACGTCGAGGTCATATTGAGTGGCTGTTACACGCGTGCGCATAATCAAGTCGCGTATCGGAGGGCGTGGCAGGGACTTATCTTTGAGGGGTACCTAGAGTATGTGGGGAGCCTAATTGAAGCTTGATCTCCAAATACTCTCGAGTACATTAGCTCAAATGGAGGGCTTCAGATGAGTTTGAAATGTGAAAATAGTCGGTAGGATGCAAAACGAGTCAATGGCTTACCCGTAGTCTGGCGCAATGGATTACAGAAAGCGTGACGTTCATGTCGCCTGTTCATATGACGGTGGCGGGGGTAGGCCGAGCTATTGAAGGCAAGCAATAATGTACGGCGCCGCCTAGGCCTTCTCTGAAGCATCAACCAGTATAAGGCGCTGTCGCTGTTGATTGTCCATACTAATCCCGTGATATGTTTGTCGCAAATTGCAAGTGAAGAACTTTGCTCGACAGGGCAGCATAACGACGTCCTTTATGACTGACCAGGATGTGCAAAATCCTTCGTCTGAGAGGGTCTATCGTAGTGTGGTTGCACATACCGGTAGGTACTCTTAATATGTATAATTAGTGCCATAGCGCGTCGATCCGTCCAGCCGGTCCGTTCCGCTACCCCGCTCTGTCGAGGCTACGTACACACGTACATATAAGCCTCGTAGGTAGACAGTTTCATCAGCAACTATCCACCGGTTCCGCCTTCTTTATGGGGGTAACTCATTCCTCCGTGCTTGCGTTCAGGCTATCTAGCCTATGGCGAGGCCTCTTTTGATTCCTGTACTGGTTCCATTAACGGCTCTAATCGGGTTGGCACGACCGCTCCTGTGCTCAAGATTGTCGAAATCTACATCCCATTTGGCCTGCGCATCCCGTTTACGCAGTTCGAAATGCCAATCAAGCTTAAGACTGTCGACCTCGGCTCAATAGCTTACAGCGAACACCCTATCGGCACTGGTAGCCAGACTACTGGTGCTAGCACACCTATCGCTGACAACCCTACAGGAGACCACTGGAGCGAATCTTGAATAGTCGTCCGCACATCACTAATCTGATGCAGAGATGGGAGCTCCACTATCGGCTGCGGCATCATTGTAGGAATGGCAAAGAAGCTGTGTGACAAAGTGAAAGATACACCTAAAACGATGATGCGGGTAAGAGCATACAACACATATTGTGTCATGATCAAGTGCAACCCTTGCTTACTGGCACTGGTGGCTCAGGACTGAATCATGACAACCTTACAATGATTTCTATTCACAACCTCATGGCCACCTTAACTTGCTGTGTGATAATCTGTCCAAAAGAGAAGGATGTGAATGGGGTGTGTGGGTTAAATGGCCCCACCCCGCGGCCTGGCAAAGAGCCAGAGTGATTGGGGATCGGGTAAAATGGGGACTATGGAGGTATGAGAGGTCTTGTGCATTATCGAGGATCGACAGCGGCAAAATCTGGGTTTGAATCTGATGTTAGCTATTATCACTTGGTGAGTTATGTATCCTGACAGCCGTCTACTCTAAATCCTCAGGTTCCTAAAATGAACTACTATCCAATTGGCCCCTTTCTCATCTATTCCCATTATGCAAAACTGCAGAAGTTTCAAAGAGCAACCGCTGACTTCTTATATTTATGTAGCACAGCAACCACCGAGGCTTATTTTTATTACTTTTTCTATGTTAAGCATTTTGGGAAAGTTCAGGGTAACTGTGATATTTCATACATCTTTTCGTCTCTTGTGGATAGGCTTGCGCGTTGGAATGAGATCACTGTGCAAACTGCCAGGACGTTTTGAGCGAGCGAGAGCTCTAGGACATACATTTTCCTTTGATTAGACAACGTCACAGTCTGTAGCGGAATATTTGGAAGTTTCGGCTAAACTCAGAACGAGGTACATACATCTTTCATTTCTATTCCATCTCAGATATGACCGGAAGCATTCTCTAAATATCCACCCTGAAATATAGAAAGCCGGCTGTAGATATATATGTACATATATACTGCACCATAGTTAAATTGATTTCCCTGGATTTTTGTTTCGGAAGGAGTTCAGGGTAACTAGCCTCAACGATACAAATTCTCTTGAGGTAGATGAACTTAGATTGCCTCCCTGTATAGTATACGCACTCATGTATATGTGTACGCAGATCTAGATGCATATAATTAGACACGGATGCATTCCAGGCTGAGCTATTACCCTGAACTAAGTCTCATCTTTTTTTAATTTATTTTCAAAAGAACTCAGTACTTGTATGCACATCCATAGTGGGACGTATGGCGAGCCTCTCGGAAGCCCGGGTAGATGCTAATCTGCCGCTCTATCTATGCTCCATTCTATACCCTCTGGATGTCCCCGCCACTCAAATTCGAAAATTGCGGTAACGTTAGAGTCAGTACCCTCTACATAGATCCAATAACCACAGCCCCCACCGTTCCCAACCACGCCAAATATACAACCCTCACATCCTTCAAAGACCATATGTGCACATATATCAACTATTATATCCTCTGTACAACCCCTAATATCCCCAAATAGAAGGATACATACGATCACTGAGTTTTAAGAAAGAAAAATGAGGCCCCCAAAAGGAATAAAAGGATCCTAGGTTTCAATGATCTAGCCACCATACGTATCTCCCTCGCCTGGCTTACGAGAAAGGAACCCCGGCCAGCTCTACCTATACATGTTCTGACCCATTCAGCAATACGGCCCAGTCAGCAATGGGACGCTACTGCTGGTTGGGCCGGCCCATACACCAATGGCGCCAATGACCGTCCCATTGAGCAATGGGCCCAGCCCATTCACCAATCTGTATCTAGTATTATTATTTCATACGAAACTATGTAATAATCATGGCAAGCACCAGACAAGTAGGGGTATGGAAAATATAAATAAAATACTAGAAATCAAATCGCCCGGAGGAATGAAATATATAACATTAAATACTAGAAATCAAGTCCTAGAATGCAATATACTATTTAAATCAGGGACCCTGACAGCAGCTGAATGAGAAACGGAGGAAGCGAAACGTGAAGAATGATTTCTAGTATTTTATTTATGTCATACCTCTACTTGTTTGGTTTATCCCATAGTTCCGTATGAAATAATAATATTAGAATATTATTGTGGCCGCCAGATTGGTGAATGGGCCGGTCATTGGCGCCATTGGTGTATGGGCAGGCCCATTGCTGACTGGGCCGTATTGCTGAATGGGTCAGAACATACACACGATATATATATTTCAATCCTTACCTAGTATAATATAGCTGAGGCTTATTACGACCCACCATCTCCAAATAGCACCTCTCAAACCAACCAACACGAGTAAAGGGAACCTTTAAATCACCTCAGGGGAAGGATGGAAGTCACTATTTTATTCTTTTCCTCACTCACCTATATATAAATGTATATGCTAGGGAGAAATAAATGAATATAGTACAGAATACGCCAAGGCAATGCTAATGCACAGAAACAAATACCTATTCCGGCCGGCCTTCCACCTCCATACTCCTATGGCTTCTCCAATCCAGGCACACTCTCAAAATTCTGAATAGGATTGACCCTCACATTCTTCCATCATCAGGAGAATAGCCTCTAAGTGTATAGCTACAAGTTTCTTCATTCTTTGTTTGCAGATATCATACCTCACATATAATATACCGTCTGTATAGCCTTTAAGATCCCTCAGTTGAATAAAAGAATCAAAGGTCTCATAATCTAATCGCCACAGTATGTATATACATATGTTCCGGATCCCTCGGTTGGCTCATGAGAGAGGTGCTCCGCTGGGTCTTATACGTAAACATATGCACAGCTATCCACAAATTGACACATACTTATACATATATAATTCAATCATTACAATGAACCACCCCTAAACAGTACGATACATCTATCTCTCCCAAGCCCCCGCCTCCTACTGGCAGAAACTTTCAATATCTAAGCCCGAGGGGAACGGTATAAAATCGTCAAAATCGTTATTTTATGCTTTTCTTCATTCTCACTCTATATAATGTATACACTAAGAAATATATATAATACAAATTAGAGCACCACACAGTAATGGTAGTACCCACATAAAAATATCCAGCCCCGCCTGCTCTTACACCCTATACTCCTGTCTCCTCCAAGCCAACCCCCCCCCTCACCTCACTAGCTCACTCCAAAAACCTAGGAACAATATATCGCTCTTGGTACCTAAAGCCAGTGTGGGGTAGCTCACGAGTGCTGATAGACCGTGAACTAATCTGACTGCGGACCACAGGAGGTAATTTTCTGTGCTGATGACACTATGCCGCCTTTCGAAGGGATCCTGCCCCTACGGCGTGAAACTCGCATGGCCTAAGTGCGTTTCTATCAAACAAATCCGGACACAATGCGGGAGCTTTCCTCCCATCCGCTCACCTGCCAAATATCTGCCCTTTTCTGGGCCGCTGTGGTACGTGATGATGGCGATTTATCGTGGGAATTTCAGTCGCATAAGCCGGGGACTTGGAGGGGTATTAGTTAGAACCTACGATTCCAGGCTGGGTCGGTCATAAGGGGTTGCGGCAAGGTGTGGCGCATTGCGATAGAGTAGGGATGTGATAGATACTATGCGGCCTGTATGGGAAGGGTAGAGCGTGTCGGAGCAGAGAGAGGGTATTCCCCCATTCTGCTCCCGACAGAGGCGTAGAGTTTGGTGATGCCGAGGTGCCAAGGTGGCGGAATTGCCCGCAGACCATATCCTGCAGAGTTAGGATAGGGAAGCGGGTAGTGTAAGGGATACTCTCAAAGCCCTAGCTAGCAGTAGTGCAGGGATGGGGCAGCGGTGATATAGGAAAGATATAAGCGGTGGAATCTCGGGTACATGTTTGGATAGGTAGAAGAGTTCCTACATAGTTTCCCTAGCAATAGCGATCGGAACACAATCTTCCCTTTATTCGAAAATATCAATATTTCCCTTCCACATGTCATAATCTTGCAGGTATAGTACGGCAAGCCATCACTACAATCGATCGACAAAGGACCGGGTGAAAACCTCTAACACGTTTGTACCAATGACATAGGACGGATCTGTGGTTTTGGCTTTCTGAGACCGATGACTTTCTCCTGTAGGCTTATGGTTGGCTTCGTTTGGGTGTGTTTGGCTGGGTGTGCTGAGCCCTGTGTGGAGGAGCATTTTTCGGGGCTCAGATCCACCAGGTGTCCTATGCGGTAGTGGATTTTGAGAGGACGTCGCCGTAGTCGGTAAATAACTAGTGGGGATAGGTGGAGAAAGCGAGAGATTGCATCGCATGCAGGGGGGTTGGAATTTACTGGGGTTGGCATTACGTACATATACACTCTCCGGGATGTGCCACGTCAATCTGGGGTAGGTACCGGTATATGTGCAACCACACTAGGGTATATGTGGGGTCCACCGGGAGCTTTAGCGAGAGCTCGATGCAGCTTCCCCACTTTGTCGAGCGATGATCACAAGGCTGAGTGCACACACCTTAGCGAGCTGTCTGGTACGACTATTCAAGATTGCAATTGTTAGTCTACACCTGGTTAGTCATTGACCCAGGAGCTTGCGGCGGCGAGCCCATTCTTTCGAAAAGTCGTGCGCATATTGATTTTCACTTGAAAGACAGGTGACCCATTGTCCATTGCGGCAGCTCTTTCAGCCCAAGAGAGCACCTTTTGTCAAGTGTTACCCCCACCTATTTGGAAAATTTCCCACTAGGCACCCTTGTTGAGACAAGGATATGCATTTTTTCCCCTACACCCTCAACGATGGCCACACAAAAAATGATCAAGTGCGTTTATGTGTACTTGATACCCCTGCCTGTACTACTGACATCAAAATAGATCATACCTCCAGCTCTGTATCTCCAGCTCTGTGTATTACCTAGCCGGGTGGCCATTTTCAGTGCTACCCACACGTACACACACAGACAGATTGAAGAGACATAAATAAGATGGGCTCCATGTCCGGATATTACATCGCAGAATAATTACCACCTAATTACAGTGCGTGTGCTACATCTCAAAAATACGACTATTTTCTTGCATCAGCGTGGACGAATAAATAACACAAGCCCAATTGTGCTGGATTTTGACTAAGGTCATACATTCATTGCATTAGCAAGGTATATAAAATTCATAATCGTAATTCTAATTGAGGAAAAGCATTATGCCTAGCTAACAAGAAATTTTATCTATAGCTCAAGCCCATATAAACCGCACGGGACTAAGTGGATTGCATCTGATACAGGGAAACCACGGAAATATTTTATCGGCAGGTGTGCATTTTTCCTAACCGCTGAATATACTTTCTATGGCTTATATAATCTTATGTTCACAGTATCGCGATAAGAGAATATATAAAAGGACAGAGGATGGCAGACCTAGAGAACGCTATCATGACATTGCAGGCAGCAGTGGAAGCAACCCCAGAGGGTCACCCTGCCCGAGCGCGAAAGTTGAACAACCTTGGGATCTGTTTGAACATGCGATATGAAGAAACTGGAAATCTGCAGGATTTGGAGGCCGCCATCGCCCGAACAGAAGCAGCGGTGGAGGCAACACCAGAGGGTCACCCCGACCGAGCAGACCGGTTGAACAATCTTGGCGTCTGCTTGAACAGCCGATATGAACGGACAGGAAATCTGCAGGATCTGGAGGCAGTCATTGCTGGGTTAGAGGCAGCGCTGGAGGCAACACCAGAGGATCACCCTGACCGAGCAGGAATGTTTAACAATCTTGGGATCTGTTTGAGCAGCCGATATAAACGAACTGGAAATCTGCGGGATCTGGAAGCAGCCATTGCTAAAGTACAGGTAGCAGTGGAGGCAACACCAGAGGATGACCCTGACCGAGCAGGATTGCTTAACCACCTTGGGACCCATATGAACAGCCTATATAAATGCACTGGAAATGTGCAGGACTTGGAGGAAGCCATTGCTAAATTGGAGGCAGCTGTGGAAGCAACACCAGAGGGCCACCCTGACCAAGCAAGGTGGCTGAACAATCTTGGCAGCCATTTAAGCAGCCGATATGAGCGACTTGGAATTGTGCAGGACCTGCAGGTAGCCATTGCTAGATTAGAAGCGGCAGTGGCGGCAACACCAGAGGGCGACCCTGACCTAGCAGAATACTTGAACAACCTTGGGAATGAATTAAGCAGTAGATATAGTCGACTTGGAAATCTGCAAGACTTGGAGGAAGCTATTGCCAGAGCAGAGGCAGCAGTCAGGGCTACACCAGAGGGTCACCCTTCCCGTGAACGAGCTTTGAATAATCTAGGGAGCCATTTGAAAACCCGATATGATCGACTTGGAAATCTGCAGGACCTGGAGGCAGCCATTGCCGGGCTGGAGGCAGTAGTGGAGGCATTACCAAGGGATTACCCTAGCCGAGCAGTCTGGCTGAACACCCTTGGGACCTGTTTGAGCAGGCGATATCAACGAACTAGCAATCTGGCGGATCTGGAGGCCGCTATTGTCCGATCAGAGGAAGCAGTGGGGACAACACCAGAAGGTCACCCTGACCGAGCGGGACGGTTGAGCAATCTTGGGAACTGGTTGAGCTACCGATATGAACAAACTGGAGATCTGCATGACCTGGAGGCTGCGATTGCCCGATCGGAGGCAGCAGTGGAGGCAACACCAGAGGATCAGGTTCATCGACCAGGGCTGTTAGACAACCTTGGGATCCATTTACAGAGCAGATATGAACGAACTGGAAACCTGCAGGACCTGGAGGCTGCCATTTCCCGGTCAAAGGCAGCAGTGGAGACAACGCCAGAAGATCACCCTGACCGAGCAGGACGATTGAGCAATCTTGGGAGTCGTTTAAGCTACCGATATGAACGCACTGGAATTCTTCTAGACTTGGAGTCTGCCATTGTGCATTCAAAAGCAGCAGTGGAGGCGATACCAGAGGGTCACCATGATCGAGCAAGGGTGTTAAACAATCTTGGGATCCATCTGGGTACCCGATATGGACAACTTGGAAATTTGCAGGACCTGGAGGCAGCAATCACTACATTGGAGGCAGCAGTGGAGGTAACCCCAGAAGGTCACTCTGAGCGAGCAAGACAGTTGAATAATCTTGGGAACCTTTTGACTAGCCGATATGGTCGACTTGGAAATCTGCAAGATTTAGAGGCAGCCATGGCAAGATTAGTTACAGCAGTTGAAGAAACACCGGGGGATCACCTTGACCGAGCACTCTGGTTGAACAATCTTGGGATCTGCTTATGCAAGCGATATGAACGGACTGGAAATCTGAAGGACCTGGAGGCCGCTATTGTGCGATCAGAGGCAGCAGTGGAGGCAACACCAGAGGGTCACCCTGCTCGGGCAAAATGGTTGAACAATCTTGGAATCCAGTTGAGCTACCGATATAAAAGACTTGGAAATCTGCACGATTTGGAGGCTGCCATCGCCCGATCAGAGGCAGCCTTAGAAGAAATCCCAGAGGGTAACCATAACGTCCGAGCAAGACACTTGGCTAATCTTGGGAATCATTTGAGCAACCTATATGAACGTACTGGAAACCTGCAAGACATAGAGATCGCCATCCGCCGATCAAAAGCAGCAGTGGAAGCAACACCAGAGGGTCACCCTGACCGAGCAAGATACTTGAGCAGCCTTGGAACCCATTTGGGCAGCAGATATGAAGGAACTGGAGATCTGCAAGACTTGGAAGCCAGTATCACGCAATTACAGACAGCAGTTGAGGCGACAACAAAGGGCCACCCTGACCGTGGAAAATACTTAAACAACCTTGGGAACAATTTGCATAGCAGATATACACAGAGTGGAGATCTGCGGGACTTGGACGCCGCCATCGCCCAATCTGAGGCAGCTGTGGACGCAACACCAGAAGACCACCCTGACCGTGCACAGTGGTTGAACAACCTTGGCAGCTATTTGAGCAACAGGTATAAACAAACGGAACATCTACAGGACCTAGAGGCCGCGGTTGCTGCACGGTGTGCCTCCTGGAGCATCATCACTGCCCCAATATTGATGCGGGTCCATGCAGCTTCGGGTGCTGCAGCCATGTTGGTTATTTACCCATTAGTCAAAGATGTGCCAAGAGCATGCTCACTCTTGCGCAATGCCATTCAGCTAATGCCTCTAGCCACCTCGCGGTCGTTAGAGCGAGATGATCAGCAGCATATTCTAGGACAGCTCACCAATGTAGTCTCTCTCGCTGCTTCGATATTCTTAACGTTGGGGGCTGCAGAATCACCATTGGAGGCATTACGATTACTAGAGTTAGGTCGATGTATTACAAATGGCCAACTACTTGATTACCGGAGTGATATATCGGACCTGATGGAGCACTATCCGATGTTAGCTCAAGACTTTGATTCCTTGCGTCAGGAACTGGACTCCCCCTTTCCACTTCCTTCTCTAGAATCCTTGGATATATCTACCAACCAACGCCTGCAGGCTCAGCAATCTACCATCCGCAGAAGGAATAAGATTGCACAGGAGCTTGATAGTATACTCGAACGAATTCGTCAGAAACCAAAATTCGAAAATTTCCTACGCGCAGAATCCGAGGCGTATCTATTGTCAGCAGCACAAGAAGGGCCAATTGTCGTGCTGAATGTCACAGAGCTCCGGAGTGATGCTATCCTTGTTACGGAAGCAGAAGTGAGAAGTATTGCTTTGCCACAGCTTTGTTGTGCTTCAATGATTAAGCATTGCAGCACAAGCAATGATTCAGATGACAACGAAGTCAAGAGAGAGTTGCTGGAATGGCTCTGGAAGGCTGCTGTACAACCGGTACTACGGGAACTAGGTTTTTATCCCGAAAAGGTTGACCCCTTGCCTCGGATATGGTGGATTGGAGTTGGCCTAATGGCAAAGGCACCGATTCATGCAGCTGCGAAATTTAAAAAAGGGCGCATTCAGGTGACAACTCTTCACTATTGCCTTCCATCGTATACATCTACTATCAGGTACTTCACCTCGTACCTAGCGTTTCTATATTAATTCAGCTGATTCCCAAACTATCAGAGCACTACAATATTCACGGTCTCGACAACTGCAATATCGGCAGAATGCATCGATGCTAGTAGTCACCATGCCCACAACACCAGGGGAACGTCCTTTGAGTGGTGTTACTAAAGAGTGTGATGAAATCAAACACAGCCTTCGGGGTTTCACTACATTGGAAATACTGGAAAGACCGACTGCTGAACGTGTACTCCAGCTACTGCCAGGTTATAGTATTGCTCACTTTGCTTGTCATGGGGTTTCTACAATCAATCCCGCAAACAGTCATCTTTTGCTTCTCAAGAAATCTACCCTGAATGACTGTGTAGAAGAGGTTGACAAGCTCCGTGTCAAGGATATTGCAGCACTGAGGTTACAGGCGGCCCGGCTAGCCTATCTCTCAGCATGCAGTACCGCTAACAGTACTTCGTCAGAGCTCGCTGATGAAGTAACTCATATCGTGAGCTCCTTCCATATTGCTGGATTTATCCATGTCATTGGAACCTTATGGCCATCACAAGATCAAGCTTGTCAGGAGATGGCAACGGATTTCTATTCTGCACTCAGTAAGACGGATAATGTGGCAGTATCTTACCGTACTGCGATTATGGGGCTGATGAAAAAGAAGCCTCTGCAACCGTTGTATTGGGCACCATTCATACATTTTGGAGCTTAACAGGTACAAAACAATATTTTTATTGACCTTTTTATTACCCTAATTTACGTTTGCTAATATAGAAGTCGGTTCTAAGTATGTAAGGACAGGCATAAGGTACTGCAGCTGGACTACAATCACCACGAATCTCGTTTGTCTATCTTCTTGCATTTAGCTCAAGCTGGCAGAATAGACCCATAAATCCCGGCTTCCAGGTGACTCGTCATAGTTCCCTCGGGCCGTATATGAGTAAGGAGTTCTAAAAAAAACAGAGAAAAATTGGCTGACATCGATTGTATGTGAAGGTGTGGAAGGGGAGTGTTGTTTCAATAGTTCCCTACATTGTACTTTACCCCTTTTCCATTCTCTATTTTCAAGTTTTATTCTTTTCCTATCTCATCTTCCATCCTCCTGTCATATCCTACACTATACTATGCTCAGTATGCTACAATTTTTTGTTCCGTCCAACCAGACTACTGTTCCGTATTTCGTATCTAGTGTCTGGGTACATAGCAGTTTGACAACGAAGGAAATGTTGGAATTGGTGAATCCCACTCCACTCGCCATAGATGGCATGATACCTGCTTTTAGATTTGGGCACCATTGTAACCTGCCTGCTAGGAGTATACTCTCACGCACACACGAGGGCATGGGTACCACGGGGTGGCTTAATATGGAAAAACATAAGAAAGGATGTCTGTCCTAATGTGAAAAAAAGATAACAACGGAATGGACATATAGGCAACGGATTTCTTCATGATATTTCTCATTGTCAGAGCAGCTATCCCATAGCACCGAAGCCCTATAACGAGCATAACACAAGCTCTCCGAATAACAATTCTCTTGTTCATATACAATTCCTCCATTCATACCCTTGTAATTCTTACATGTCATATCTATTGTATCTAGCTATTGTGCTACGTTGAAAGACATATAGTCGATATCTTACCATGTCCCCCCCTCGGGCAGAGGGCATTTCGATGCAATAGAGGAGTTTATCCATATCCATATTCACCAGCAGAAACTACTTCGAGGATTGTACCAATCCTTGAAAATTAGGGATGGGCGATCACATTTCTCACATTCCTCAGGGTAACACCCCCCGGAACTTAATGAACCCGGCGTACCTGCTCTCCTCAACTGATTAAATCACTTGGAGGGCTCGGCATGGTGCGATATCCAGACTAGAGAATCCCCTTGCCCCCTCCTGCCGCGAACTTGGAGATCTCGCAGTCTCCAGAAGTCTACTATGTCGTGTTGTTCTACTATGTCCTTGTTGCGGAGCTTTGAGACTAGATATATGAACAGCGTGGTGAGAGGTTCAAATACACACATTAGTGTGGGGTTGGTGATATCAATGATTCTTTGAAAAGGCCTACTTAACGAGATGTAATAAACCAACGCCAAGTGCTCATGAACTAGCCTATGGTAGAATTGCTACATTTTCCAGCAGTTTACCGTATAAATACATAGGCAGTGAGAATTCAAGACCGTACAGTTTGTATATTATTAGATAATGGGGAGGATATATCAATACTCACTTGAAACTGATCTCCCCCACGTGAAAATGTATCCACATAAACATGTACCGTATTTCTTTTTGGTTTTTATAATCTATATCGGCAGTTGGCTTATGGCCATGGCGAGGTCTCGATGGTCCTCCCCTCCAAATTTCCAGCCTCCCGAGCCTAAGAAATCACAAAGGACATTATAAAGAACAAGATAAGATCTTTACCGCCGTACCCCCATATCTCCACCCCAGATACCAACTCCACCGCAGAGAAGATTTCCGACAGGTCCACCACCACAGTCCAGCCACCGGCCCTCTCCTCCTTCAACCCACACTTCA
>Ga0307511_10004837_pt1 | contig 13766 bp, 6 predicted proteins | sample 13_EM_MG_FD_200266 | JGI IMG/M metagenome (GOLD analysis project Ga0307511, IMG submission 200266) | Populus trichocarpa ectomycorrhiza microbial communities from riparian zone in the Pacific Northwest, United States - 13_EM | ecosystem: Host-associated > Plants > Roots > Unclassified | place...
AAAAAAATTAAACTTTTTCAAAAACATTTTTAAAATGCAAAAACAAACAGGATATAGTATCATGGACGTAGTTATGTATTAGTTGATCTTACTTTTGCTATTGTCATTTTTTTTCTCACTTTTCTCTCCCCTTCTCTGTTTTTTTTTCACCGTCACTTCTCACTCCTTTTATTTTTCTTTGTTTTTATACTATCATCTTTTTTTAAGATAACAAAAAATTAAAATAAAAAGACAAGAAAATAAAAGTACGAAGAAAAATTTTAGCAGAAAACACCACTCAATTTCCTTGTTTCTTCTTCTGTCTCCTTATCAAACTTTGTTGTGCAGATGAAGTCTAGAGAGAAACCACACTCTGGATCAATTAGGATGTACTTTTCCAGTCGATTTTTAGTATATATATTTTTTTATATTTAGAAAATCTTGATATTATAGCTACAGGATATCAATAGGATTCTTTTGGATATTTACTTTAAGATCTTTTACTTTTGAGTATGTGAGCTGATAATTTTTTATATATTATACTAAAAGACTAATATAAATACTTGAATTGTTAATATGAAATTTATCATGCTTCTTGATAATTCTTATATTATTATTTTTTCCTTATCTTATTTATGATTAAACATGATCATTTATTGAAATTGAATCTTTGATATGAACTATTATACATTTATGAATTGATAGCTCATCATTTGATTAATGTTATTAGTTGAGCCTTGAGATATGAATGTGTGTTTGATTATGATATAAACATATGGTATGTCAGTTAGAATACTCATATTAATATGGTTGTGTTAGTCTTTATGCACATCATATCTGAAACTCTAGGGAGTCACCAACCTGTATGGACTAATCATCCTACAATACGGAGCCTCATGCTCATTATATTTTGATTTTTTTACGAGCTTTATCTTATAATATTCTTGTTATGGCTTATTTGAGAAACTTTCTTATAAGAACCTAAAGTCATATTTGTATATATATTTATCATTGTTGTATTACCTCGTGTATGTATATTGAATGTTATCTACTCACTGAGTTGTTGAACTCACCCTCTCATTATTTATCATTTTCAGGCTTATAGCTTGTTAGCAAGTCGTTTTTGTTTTACCTTCAGAACTTGTTCTTTTGTTGTAATTAGTACTTTTCAATTATGTCTAGCTAGTACTCCGCAATTATAAAAGTTTGTATTTAACTCCCATATTAAGACTATCAAATTATATTATAAAGTAAATTTTGTATTAGTGTTCTGTTAAACAATGATTGAGTTATTTAAAGAATAAGTTTATATGTAAGTTTAGGTTCGTTTGGGTATGAGTGTCTGGAGGGGGATTTTGTCTATGTGTTGGTCATGGATCCGGAAATTGGATCGTGACATGATGTCTTATACCAAGATGTATAACATTTCATCATTTCCAGATGAAATCATTAGAGGAAACAATAGTCTTTCTTTGAATTGGACCAGACCAGAATGTGGATTTTGTGAAGAGCAAGGCAAGTACAATAAATTGAAGGTTAACACTTCCATGCTTGAAACTGAATGTTATGACAAGCCCAAACCAACTAGAGGTATATTCATACTTCCACATTGTATGATAGTTTTGCAGTATCTTATGATTCTTTCAAGTTCCGTCAACTTTACAAGCTAAAAGAAACCATTTCTATTGCAGGAACCACAAGAAGATTGTGGCTGCTGGTGGGTTGTCTGTGCTTTTCGCTTTTATGCTTTGTTAATATTTTCTTGCCTGTACTAATTGTTTAGAAGACATGGATTCTTGACTGGTAATTTTTTTATGCAGTTAAAACTATTGGTTTGTTTCTTCTAGTACTATTGGTGGTTGCATTCTACCGCAGATTAAGGTCTGACAAAGCAGCAAAAGAAAACCAAGAGAGGGTTGAAAGGTTTTTGGAGGATTATAAAGCTCTCAAGCCTGAAAGATATTCATATGCCGAAATCAAAAGGATTACAAATGACTTCAAGGAATTTCTGGGTCCGGTAACTTGGAAAAGTGTTTAAAGGAAAGCTTTCTGATGAAATCTTTGTTGCTGTGAAGAACTGTTTCAACAGGAAACGGGGTAGAGTTCATTAATGAAGTAGGAATAATGGGAAAAACATGTCAACAATGTTCGCTTAGTTGGCTATTGTGCTGATGATTCAAAAGGGCTCTAGTTTATGAGTACCTTGCAAATGAATCACTAGAGAAATTTTATCTTCAGTTCTTGGAAAGAGTGTACCTCTTGGTTGGAAGAAGCTTCAGGATTTTTCCCTTGGCGTCACCAGAGGCATTGAGTATCTTCATCAAGGATGTGACCAGAGAATCCTTCAAGACCAGAGAATCCTTCATTTTGACATTAAGCTACAGAATATCCTGCTGGTTGAAAATTGCAATCCAAAAATTTCTGATTTCGGTCTGGCGAAATTATGTTCCAAGGTTCAAAGTGCTGTTTCCATGACTACAGCTCGAGGGACCATGGCCTATATTGCACCTGAAGTTTTCTCTAGGAACTTTGGGAACGTGTGCTATAAATCTGATGTTCACTGTTTTGGGATGGTATTGCTAGCAACAGTTGGGGGCAGGAAAAATACAGATGATACAGCAGAGAACACTGGCCAAGTATATTTCCCAGAATGGATATACAACTGTTTAGATGGAGGAGAAGAGCTGAGACTCAAGATCCAGAAATTGCAAAGAAACTTGCGATTGTAGGATTTTGGTGCATTCAGTGGCACCCTATGGATCGTCCCTCAATGAAAACTGAAGTTCAAATGTTGGAAGGAGAAGGAAACATATTTGCAACTTTTGCCTCTTCTGGTGCAGGGAGAATGAATGCAAATATGGCTAGCAGACAGCTTCACCATGACTTGGTTGCGATTCCTGAAGCGGAATGAAGTTTCATACCACCTATAATATTCAGAGATGGATAGGAAGATCATGATTAAGCCCAGCAATGTAATTTTTCTTCCACTAAAGGTTCTGAACTAGTTTCCAAAAGTGTAATTTTGCATGACATACCAGACAATAAATTAACTGCACATATATTTTATTTTTTTACTAAGTTTGATGGGCATCATGGTGAAGCATATGCCGTTTCTTACCTGAAGTCAAGTTAATTGTTATAGGCTGAGCTCTGCAGTGAAAGTAACCTCAACACTAATACACATTAGAAAATTGCTCAAACTAAGAAGAAAGAATTCTCAGCAATTTTGAGAGAAAATTATCTGCCAAGGAATCTCACTATCCTCAAAGTATGTACATGAGTAAAATTTTTGCAGAAAGAAGGTAAAATTGAGCCTTTACAAATTAGTTATTCAACCAGAGTTTATAAGTAAACTAATTGTTTCATTCGAGTCAAATAGCATAGAAGATGAACATGTTTCGTCCGTAGAGTAAGTGTAATTCGTAGGTGTTTCATCTGGAAATAGAACAGGTTTTGGAGGAAATTCTAGGCTTTCAACATCTCCTTCAAGCATCTCCACAACTTTGTTCATTGGAGGACGATTAATAGGCTTCATTTGTATGCACCACAGTGCCACTATAATAATCTTCTTTGCCAATTTATTTTCATCTTTTGTAGCATCTGCAATTTCAACCCTTCCATCAACAACTTGGTTGTAAACCCAGTCAGGGAAGTAGTTTTCGCTGTTACTCTCTGTCACCGGATTTGTACTATGTCTCTTTCCAACCATTTCCATTAACAACATACCAAAACTATAAACATCAGCTTTGTAGGAAACACTACCGATGTTTTTGTAGAACAATTCTGGTGCTATGTATCCTATTGTTCCTCTTGCCGCAGTAAGCATGACAGTGTTGTTATTTGTAGGATATAATTTTGCAAGTCCAAAATCAGAAACTTTTGGAGCGAAATTCTCATCAAGAAGAACATTGTGAGGCTTAATGTCAAAATGTAGAATCTGCATGTCACAACCTCTGTGTAAATATTCAATGCCACGAGCCACTCCCAGAGAAATTTCATACATTTTTTGCCAGCTTAAAATGGTATTCCCTTGTCGAGATAGAACATATTTGTCAAGCGATCCATTAGGCATGAAATCATATACAAGCGCACGCTTTGATCCCTCAGCACAAAAGCCGATTAATCTCACAACATTAACATGGTGAATCCTTCCAATTGTTGCTACTTCATTGATGAAATCTTGACCATTTGCACTGGACTTGTCCAGCATCTTTACTGCTGCAAGATGTCCACTACGGAGCTTCCCTTTATAGACAGATCCATAGCCTCCTTGACCTAACTTTTCCTTGAAACCATTGGTTATCTTCTTAATATCCGAGTAAGAGTACCTTATAGGTGCAAAGTTATTTTGACTTTGCAAAAATTCTTCAATAATGTCATACATCGATAAATGTCTCCTTAGCCATTTATATATCAAGAATGCGAACACAAATGGACTGCATAGTACAGTTCTTGCAATGATGAGTCCCGCTGTGTAGTAAAAATTTCAGGGAAAAGAAAGTCAGCTGCTATTGGCATCTTTGCCTCCTGGAAAATATGATTTAAACTTATAATCCAAAGAACAGAAAGACTCTTACCAATCATCATCAATATAAACCACCAAAGTACTGTAAGAACAAAATAACATTAATCAGGGGAGTCATAATCAGATAGCTGAAACCCAATTACACTATCTTCTAAACCAAATGCAAGCTGAGATAGGCAGGGGCTAAAAACATTGTCCTCATGAATACTAACCCTGCACATGTTTTGGCTACCTATGCATAGACTCAGAGGCTCCTGTTATTTTTTGGTATTTATGCATACTGTTGCAGCTTCGTTTTCGAAACCATATCTATAAACAACGGATAGCATCCATTTACCATTCTATCAGGTCCATATGCATTGTGAGCTATTTTCCATTTCTAAAATTCACAGCCAAAAATGACCTCTTTAAAGACTATATTTTTATCTACATTATGATGACATCTTGTGGCTAGATAAACATTTTCTGCAGAAATTTTTCATGGTGATGTGGGGGAAGTGATCAGTGCTAGCTGCTAGGTGTATGCTTATGCAAAGCAAGAGCCAGTAACAAAATGGAGAGAGAATCCTTACATCTGATTTGGGTGATTATTTGGTCAAATATACCTACACATTACGAAAAACAGATAACATCAGCAAAAAAAAAAGGGGGAAGATAAATCTATAACAGAACAAGAGTGCTGCAATTTTAAACAAAAATGGAATCATTTATGACCAGGTGGCTCAGTTGGTGCCATTAACTCTACCCAGATGGTTTTTTATCAAAACAAGGTTAGTATTGTCACATATGCAAGGAATTCAAAGTTTCAGCTGAGCTATGATTTTTCTCGAAAACAAAGGGATCCACAAAAGGTAAAACAAGACAGTAATTGCTTACTTTCTGTGGGACAGGAAAAACCTTTGCTTGGGAGGTAGCACTTTTCTTTTCCTTTGCAAATTCCACAGTTTACCTCATTCCACCAAAGCTCAAATCCATAGACAAGTCTATTGTGGATGTCCATGTAGGAAATGTTTCTGTAATCTTTTATCGGCAACGATGACATAGCAATTAGCTCCACTCTGCACAAGTTCTCCACATATGACAAATTGGCCTCAATTAGAACATAAGAATTTGTTCCATTGATGCAAGGAGCAGTGTCCATATAAAGAGGAGACTTCACCGGATTCGCACACTTCATGAACATCATTATCTTCTGTGATTCATTACTGGGTGACCAAAAAGAGGTTCGCCAATCAAAAGGGTCTGCGTAACTGAAGTTGCTTCCTGTCAAAGAATGCTGAGGGAGAGAGGAGCAGTTACCCTTATTAACATTGGAATCAACAACTCTAATTGTGGAGTTATTGTAATTAATGGACTGTACAAGGTATCTTCCTGAATACATGTACAGGACTGTCTGATTGTTCTCACATGATAGCTCGTAGAAAGAGAAACCACAGTTTGGTGGATCCCCTTTTAGCCTAAAAGGCAAGCTGATGTTATGGAGACTGCCACAAGAAGAAGGAGCACAAACATGATTAGTCTGTGATGTGCAAGTTTGGACTTGGATACATATGATGAGAAAGAGAAGAAGAGCTGTGCCTGTGTGACTGGCAAGGAGGATCTTTGTTGCAGACATCTCACGAAAGTCAGAGGTTCTGCAATTACGAGGGCCTGAAATGTGTTGATAATGTAAAAGCAAGGGCACCCCTTGGGATCTCAGAGCATCTCCAGTAACAACAAGTTAGGAATAAAAAAAGTATTATTTTAATTTTTTTTAATTTACATATTTTAAAAAATTACTAAACAAAAAAATATTTTACTTTAAAAAAAAAAAAATTATTCCCACGAATCTTACAAAAATACTAAAATACTATTTATTACAATACTATTTTTTTTCTTTTAATTTTTTTAAAAATTTATATTTTTTATGAGATTATTTTGATTAATTATAAATTTGATGAGTTTATCCAGTTAACTCGTATAATTTTTTTAGTTTTTTAATTGATTTTTTAAAAATTTATCAATTAATATTAAATTAATTGAAAATAACCCGGGTTATTTTTAGACTTGTAAAATTAACTAATCATATTAAATTATTTAAATATAATTAGTTCTTCTAAAAGGTTATTTTGCATTGGAATACACCAAAAAAAAAATTATGTACACTATTCATAGTCATATTATCAAATGTGATGTCTGCCATGCGCACAAATTAATTCAAATTTGACTTATTTTTCCATTTGGTTCATAAACAATGGACTATATTCCCTGGTTTGGAAAGGTATCCATTTATTGAAAAAATAAAAAATAAAAAAGCCAATGGATATTGCATTTTAAAATGCTATTGGAGTCCCTTTCAAAATTATTGGGATTTCCTGCATATGGGCAGCATTAGCTTATGCATCTTTAAGAACAAAAAAAAAAAATTCCATATTCATAAAGAAAATCATACATATGAGTTGTGGAAAATGCAGAGGTGACAAATTTGACTTCACCTTCCCCCACCCTTTTCTTTAATGTATCCATGTTTGACTTCTTCTTAGCAGTTCCCCATCACGACATTCACTGCACCAAGAAAAAACAATGGTATCCGCTGCATCTGTGTGCACCACAAAGCTACAATAATCATTTTCTTTGCTGTTTTCTTTTCATCTTCTGCTGCATCTCCAATTTCAAGTCTTTCTTCAACAATTTGGTTATAAACCCAAGAGGGAAAATAGCTTTCACTGGAACTCTCTGCCACTGGATTAGTGTTATTTCTTTTTCCAGCCATTTTCAATAACAACATTCCAAAACTATAAACATCAGCTTTATATGAAACACTGACGATGTTTTTGTAGAACAATTCCGGTGCAATATATCCTATTGTGCCTCTTGCTGCAGTAAGAGTGACAGTGTTGTAGTTTGTAGGATACAATTTAGCAAGTCCAAAATCAGAGACTTTTGGAGTGAAATTCTCATCAAGAAGAACATTGTGAGGCTTGATGTCCAAATGTAGAATCTGCATGTCACAACCTCGGTGTAGATATCGATGCCACGAGCCACTCCCAGAGAAATTTCATACATTTTTTTCCAGCTTAAAATTGTCAAGTGATCCATTAGGCATGAAATCATATGCAAGCGCACGATTTGATCCCTCAGCACAAAAGCCAGTTAGTCTTACCACATTAACATGGTGAATCCTTCCAATTGTTACTACTTCATTGATGAAATCTTGGCCATTTCCACTGGACTTGCCCAACATCTTCACTTCTGCAAGACTTCCACTACGAAGCTTCCCTTCGTAGACAGATCCATAGCCTCCTTGACCCAGCTTGTTCTTAAAGCCATTGGTTATTTTCTTAATTTCTGAGTAAAGAGTATCTTATTGGTCTGAAGCTATTCTGATGTTGCAGAAATTCTTCGATATTCTGATACATTGATGTATGCCTCCTTCGCCATGTGTAAATCAAAAAAGCAAACACAAATGGACAGAAAAAAATTTCCCTTCCAACAATTAGTGCCCCTGTTCAGTAAAACCATCAGGGAAATGATTTCAGTTGCTGTTGGCATCTTTTACCACCTGGAAATTATGCGATCAAAAGAATTTATGCATTCAAATATAAAAAATTTAAGTTCTTACCAATGAGCATCATTGTGAACCAACGTTCTACTGCATGAACAGGAAAATAATTAGGTGGGTTAGATATATTAAGTTGAAAGCTAGCATATTTTCCCTACCCCATTCTACTACCATCTAAAACAAATGACAAGATAGAGAAGCCAGGGATAGAAACTTTTTTCAGTTTAGGATTTGAGGCTTTGTTGTTGTTTTGTTGTATTTTATAGTATCTTGCTTTTAGATAAACATGATCATTGCAGTTGCAACTCTTAATTATGCTGTGAGTATTTTAGGGTAGATGAATCTTGATTTTACTTTTTCGTGAAAAAAAAGAAGATAAAATGGATGGATCTGTTCGATTATGCTGCCAATGATATCTGTAATAGATGACAATACAGTAAAATCAGCGAATCTCACAAGCAGATCATACTAGATCAGAGAAATTCTCACAAGAAAATTATTGAAGAGATAGTTGTCCCTACCTTTTGAGGGGCATGGAAAACGTTGGCCTGGAAGGTAGCACCTTTCTTCTCCTCTGCAAACTACACAGTAAATTTCATTTCAGGAGAGCTCGAATCCGTAAGCTAGCCTGTTGTGGATGTCCATGTAGGAAATGTTTCTGTAATCTTTTATCGGCATTGATGATATAGCAATCAGCTCCAGTTTGCACAAGTTCTCCACATATGTGATATTGCTCTTAATTAGAACATAAGAATACGTTCCATTAATGCAAGGAGCAGTGTTCACATAAAAAGGAGACTTCACTGGATTTGCACACTTCATGAATATCATTAGCATCTGTGATTCTTCGCCGAATGAAGATAGAGAAATAGGCGGGTTATAAGGGTCTCCATAGTTGAAGTTGGTTATGGTCAAAGGATGCTGAGGGAGAGAGGAGCAGTTGTCCTTATTAACACCGGCATCCATAACTCTTATTGTGGAGTTGTTGTAATTGATTGACTGTACAAGGTATTTCCCCGAATACAAGTGCAGGAATGTTGATTTTTCTCTCAAGCTAGCTCATAGAAAAAGTAACCACAGCTTGGTGGATCCCCTTTCAGCCAGAAAGGTGAGCTTACATTTCGGATATTGCCACAGGAAGAAGGAGCACAAAGGTGACTAGTCTGTGCAGTGCCAGTCTGGACTTGGAAACTTATGATGATGATGATGATGATGATGATGATGAGGAGGAGGAGGAGGAGGAGGAGGAGGAGAAGAGAATCCATGTTGCAAACATCTGCAGAGAGAGTGAGAGGCTCTACGATCTTTGATGCATGTATAAAACCTTTCCATAGTTTCTTTGAACATACCAATTCTTCACCCTATGTATAAGAACATAAGATAATTTCAACAAAACAATAAACTCTGTAATTTCCATGTAACATTTTACTTACCATGTATCTATAATCATCAAAATCCATGATCTACGACCCTGTCACAAATCATATATTATCATTAGGCTCCAATAAACTCAGTAATTTATTTGTGAGTACTAATCCATAAATCTGATTTGCTCATGTAGACCCAATTGAATGTCAATCATTGATTTTAAGAACCAAATCATGACATTTCAAACCCCAATGACTAGAATGTATCATTATAAACTTACAGGGACCATTGAAGATTTTTACACATCATCTTCCTCAAATTTCATGCAAATCCCTTCGTTCAATAACAGTAACAAAGTCAAATCAAAGATCATTACAACGACAACGATCCTCTTACTTCTAAATTCATATAAAACCATTAAATTTCCCAAAATTTCTAAAAGAACATTAATGCAGACAAAGTATAAGCATATATGAACTTCAAGAATGACAAGAGTGGAGTTTGTTCAAACCTTTTACCCTACTCCCCTTGTTGGTTTGGAAAGGTGAGAGACCCCCTTCAAGAATTCTGATGGGGGAACCCTTTTGCGTATGGCCAACATTAGATCATGGCATTTCACGTTTGCTTAATATGTCCTGTAATTAGTGTTTGCGTAGTATGCCATGTAACTAATTAATGAGTTACATGGTATTATTATATTTATATAAATATATATTTATTATATTATTTTTAGTATTCATATAATATTATATTAATAAATCTAGAATAAAGATAAAGTTCACGAGTCAAAAATATTTTGTAAAGAAAATTATAAAGTTGTTATAATTATAAGATTCATATTGCATCAAAATATTGTTTCTAAAATGTTCATGGTTGATGCTTTCTTAAATACTAGATATTTATTAGAGCCGTAAAAACTAGTACATATTATGTTTATTTTTTTATGAAAGGAATCAATTATTCTCATAAGCTAAGGTATAAGGGATACCTCGAACTAATATGTAAGTGTTTGTCACAAAACATGTACACTGAACTAACCTGCATGAGAATTCCATATGGAAAGATCACATATATCTATGGAAAGACTCATTTGACTGTATGTTGTGTAAATGATTCTTAGACTTGAGATCATTAAGTCATTTTATATAGATAATATTATGTTTTGATCATGTTACATGTTATTTTAATTGAGGTAATGAAAGAACAGATATTGGGTATAGCATAAACTATATTAAGGTATTTGAATGATTAAGAGATGATTCATTACCCTAAGTTAATTAGGAAAAATGTTTCATCTGTTCTCAAATAGTATTAACTGAGAAATCATTTGCCAAAGTGGAATGAGATTTTAAAAGAGTTTCAAATCTTATTCATACGATCAATGACTATTATGTATAAAACAAACATAATTTAACATGGCAAATATACTCATTGCTTTAATGTTAAATCGAAACATTATTGATGAAATGATATTAATTACACTGAGAAATCAGTCATTATAAAAGTTAAGTCAAACCACTAATGATTTTTCTAATATTTGGAGGATCATGCCATGTTGCTAGACGATGCACTTAATCTTCAAATATAAATTAATCAATTGTTTAATTGATAATAAATTAAATTATTTAATTCTATTTAATTATAATTATAATTTATATTTGAACTAACATATTAGGAATCTAATGGATTACACATATTAAGAATTATTAGTCATAAATTAAATTGGGATGATTTAATTAAGTATGACTTGATTAAAATATCTTTTAAAATTTAGAACTAGAATATAATTAATACATGGATTATATATCTAGACCTAGAAAAATCAAGTAAGGACTTGATTGAGTTAATTTTTAAAATTATCTTGATTTAATATATAAATATTATTCATGTGAAAAATTGATATTTTATCAATTTATAGGGTTTTTTATTTTTTTATAAATAGTAAGTTATGACTCTTATTTTTAAGAGTTATTGTTTGTTAGATAAAAAATTACAAAAATATAAAATTAGAGTTAGCACTTTTGGCATAGCAATCTCTCTCTTTTAAATAAGAATTTAAGAGATTTCTCACGGGTGGTTTGTATGAATTACTGTTGGAAGGCGAACAATTGAACGACTTGTGGTTTGCGACAGTCCAATCTTTAAAAAATTATTTAAAACCGAAAAAATCAGATTTTCATATAATAAATAATTAAATAACTCTAAATTTATCTAATAAAATCATAAAAACTCCTAAATAATTTTATTTAATGGTTTAGTTTCCACTGCATATCATATTGAGAGGCCAACATTTCCATGAATCAAAAACTCCACGTTCATGAAGAAAAATGACACATAATTTAACGTTTTTTAAAAATCAATTTAGTGCTGCCTCTAGGGATGGATCATGGAAGAAGGGATATTGCTCATCTTTTTCGTGGAAAATGACAAACTTGACTATATTTTTTCCGTATACTATGGTCACAAGAGTTAATGCTTTCTCAAGGTGGCAGATTTGACTCCTGACTCTTCCCAGCACCACAACATCGTTACCCCACACGGAAAGAAATAATATATTTTTTTTATTTCAAATTGAGAAAGTCATTGAATATTTCAAGTCAACTATATGTGTAAAGAGCCAAACCACAAGTTACAATCTCAAAATAATAACATCATAGATGTGTGTTCTTGGTCCAAACACTCATATTAAATTAAAAAAAAAAAAAATAACAACATCATTTGCAGGGCAGCTGAGCTCAAAAGAACTTGTCTTTGGAAATGGATCTCTCTGTAGTTGGCGTGTTGATGCTGGTCCTTGTAGGTCATGGAGTTGGCCTTCCTGATCAACTCCTTCCTGATCGGTGCCAAGAAGTGAGGTGTAAGAAAGACGGTCCAGCCATAAGATTTCCATTCAGCCTCAAAGAAAAGCAGCCAGATGACTGTGGCTATCCTGGGTTTGAGCTATCCTGCACGGACAGGACAGAAACGTTGTTGCAGCTACCAAATTCTGTGAAACTATACGTCAACAAAATTGACTATACATCACAGCTGATCTTTGCTGCTGACCCAGATAAATGCTTTCCAAAGCAACTCAGAAACTTCAATTTGTCTACATCTCCTTTCAAGTTTCGAGACATGCAGCAGGATGATTATGCAATTTTCAACTGTACATCATGGAAGGGAGATACATATCAGAAACTGGCTTGCCTTAGTGGTCCTGGATATGATATTTTTGCCTATAGATCTGATTATCTCATCAGCTATACAGACCTGACATCTTGTACTAAGATATATAATCTTTCATCAGTTCCAATGGAAATCATGATGGAGGAAAAAATACTACGTTTGAATTGGTCAATGCCAGCATGTAGACTTTGTGAAGCACAAGGCAAGTTCTGCAGATGGAAGACTAGTGCTAGGCTTGACACTGAATGCTATGACAAGCCTAAATCAAATGAAGGTATGGTCTTTCTTACACCTTTCTCAGTTCACTTTTAAACTATTGGATTATTTGTAAGTTAATAAAATCAAATTTGTTTATGAGTTCTTCAAGTATTAGTAATGAAACATATAGTATCCATGTCAAGTAGAACCGAAAAATAAGTTTAAGTAATCTTAATTGGAAATAAATCAGTCCAATTATCAGTAGATTGGGTAGTTGATAAATGATAATTATTAGGAATTTCTGCTAATTAGTCCTGATTTGCATAGAATCCATGGATAATGATTCTCAAATGCATGCTGTTAAAGAAACTGATGATACCATAAATTTTCTTTCACAGGCATCAGGATAAAGATAGCGGCTGCAGGTGAGAATTCTGCGAATATAGCATTTTCAACTTCTCTCCTTATCTTGCAACTTCTAAACTATATTGATGACTTCTTGATCACAAATGTTTTATTTGCAGTCGCGACCGTGGGTTCGGTTCTTCTATTACTGGTTTTTTTTGCAGCCTACCGTGTCTACAGCTCTGACAAAGCAGCGAAAGAAAATCAGAAAAGGATTGAAAACTTTTTGGCAGATTATAAAGCTTTCAAGCCCACCAGATATACGTATGCCGACATAAAAAGGATTACGAATGAATTCAAGGACAAGTTGGGTCAGGGAGCGTATGGAACTGTGTTCAAAGGACAGCTTTCTGATGAGATCTTTGTAGCCGTGAAGATCCTGAACAATTCAACAGGGAATGGAGAAGAGTTCGTTAATGAAGTGGGAACAATGGGAAAAATCCATCACGTCAACGTTATTCGCTTAGTCGGCTACTGTGCTGATGGGTTCAGAAGAGCTCTAGTTTACGACTACCTGTCAAATGAATCACTAGAGAAATTTATATCTTCAGAGCATGGCGACGCATCCGCTCTTAGTTGGGAGAA
>Ga0307511_10004838_pt1 | contig 13765 bp, 8 predicted proteins | sample 13_EM_MG_FD_200266 | JGI IMG/M metagenome (GOLD analysis project Ga0307511, IMG submission 200266) | Populus trichocarpa ectomycorrhiza microbial communities from riparian zone in the Pacific Northwest, United States - 13_EM | ecosystem: Host-associated > Plants > Roots > Unclassified | place...
TATATATATATATATATTAACCTGCGATATACATGAACTGGCTAGATATAGAGATATTCCCCTGCAATATGAATGAATTCCATATATATATATATTCACCCGCGATATGCATGAACTGGCTAGATATATAGTTATTCGCCTGCAATATGCATGAACTGCCTAGATATAGAGATATTCGCCTGCAATATGCATGAACTGGCTAGATATATGCATGTAGTCCCCTACCACATGAATGAACTCCATATGGATATATGGAGTTTATGCATAAGACAAGTGAATATGAATATGTATATATTTGGGGGGCGAATATATATCTACATCTAGGCAGTTCCTGCATTTCGCTAGTGAATATCTCTATATCTGGGCAGTTCATGCATATAGCGCGTCAATATATATATATGGAATTCATTCATATTGTAGGTGAATATCTATATATCTAGCCAGTTCATGCCGTCCGGATAGTGTGTTCAGGGGAGGACGCCTGCCTCGAAACGGAGAGTAATGTTAGAGCTCAGGTAAGAGACCTCCACTAGAGCGCGGTAACCAGCCTCCTACTGTATCGTAAGACACTACTAACGAAGTGGACTGATCACCCACCAGGCATGTGCGGATAAGTACGTCAATAACGGCGTTAAGGGAAGTGGAATAGGGAAGTGTGTACTGTTAAGATTGGCCTCATGCATGTTATCTCTTCGATATATTTCTGTTATGTACTAAGAAGTGTCATTCATATGTTTCTATTCGTTGAATTATAAGTTCAGCTCATGTATGTCAGCCTGTGTGCATTGCGTTGCAACACAGCCTACCTTATCTATGTAAGGCAGATTGCAACGTTCCTAATTGAGAAGTCACTTCCCAGTTAGGCAACTACTGACGAACAAGTCTACTTTCCCGTATTAGGAAGTCTCGTCCAGATCTGATAAACGGTTATCAGATCAAGGCTTCTATATAAGTCGACGCTTTTATATAGTTAATACAATAAGACCCAAGCGGTGTTCTAAGTCTCATATAGCTTTACGCTAATCGAGTCCGCTTCTACACCCGAGTTATAACTTCGTTTATACTTCTGCCCAGCTATCTATTATATCTTCGAAAGTATTTACGTTGTTTACAGCTCGCCTGTAACACAACCCAGTATTCATTTGGTTAATAATGGCTGCGCTTTGTTATTGCCTCAAGGAATTGAAGGGGTGGGAACAAGCAGGTGAACCCATTGATTTCAAGTATGAGAAGGCTGCAAGAAGGTATTGTATCCGATGTTAGATATCTGGCAACTGATAAAAGGCAGCTTTATTTCAAAGACAGAGGAACACTGGGGGCCTGTACGATATCAGAGTTCATAATCTCATATTGGCAAATATTGTAATGGAAGACCGTTTCTTATATTTGTCTTAGTACGCATTTCCTAGCACCTATAATATATACCAGATAGCTCGGGCATAGTACCTTACGTACTATTACCTTGAGCGTATCTGGTCCCTGTGTACCTTTTCCTTATCATGATGCATTACGCATCCACACCTGTATTTCTGAGTACTGGAGGCCTGACCTTCCACACCTGTATTTATGGTCATAGAGGAGTGCTTTCGGGAACGGCCAGAAAGCAGGTTTTCTGGAAAGGCCAGAAAACAGGTTTTTCAGACTCCAGAAGGCTTGGCGGCTAGTATAAGTGCTGAGCCGATCCGCCCTCCTGGAGGAGGATTCTCAGATCAGATCACTTCCGACAGAGTTCAGACAAGCCTTAGATAGCTTCAATACAGAGAGATTACACCTGTTAATTCTCTTCCCACTTGGGAAATCTGTATGCTCTCAAAGACCCTCTGAGTCCTCGACCTAGCGGAACCAATAACAGACATACACTATCACTCTGGTGATAGTATAGACTCTGTTAAATAGCCCGCGGTGCTACTATTGGCATCGCCCATTACAAATATCAAGGCCAACTTGCGTATACGAATTGGAGGGTTCGATAAGAAGGCAGAGGTAGAATCCAGTAAACCTTGTGCAATGGATGTGAATGATTCGTATGTCCATGAGTTGCAACAGGAATTGAAGAGGAATATATCAGGTCAGAATTTGGCGCGATCATAAACAACAAATGAGGACAAGACCTTGTGGCAAGCTGCTAACACTCAACTCATGGGGACTGGGATGGAGGCAGGTAGAGATAATGATGAACGGAGTACTATGCAGGTGAATGAGAATCAGTATTGGTAGGCATTACAGGTGTGATTCGCTGCAATGTTAATTAAATAAAGGCTCTTGTGCATCTGATAGCCTATATGGGTGGTATATGATTGTTAGGGTTTTTTGTTTTCTTTCTGTTTATCCTTATTTAGTTTTTTGTTTTGTGCTATGTATGCAGAGTTAGTCCCATGCTGGTAAATTGTGTTGTAGAGGATGTAATAGATCAATATGGTATAAGGATTCAAGTCTACTGTTTTCATAGTTTTTATTTCATTTACGCTACTGTCATAGGGTTTTTGATTTGGTCCCACACATTACCATTCAGTTTTCTTTGGCTATAGAGTTTGGACGAGAGAAGTGAGTCTGATTTGTTATGGTTTGTGTCTGATCGAAGAGGTGAGAACAATGTAAATTCGAGGAGCATATATTATGTTTGGCAATAGTAATTTAATTAAAGTTGGAGCCAAAACATATAGGGATGAGAAGTGCATAATATGTGCCAGCATGCAACAACTAGCGAGAGGAAAAAAACAATGAAAAGGCTTATAGGTTCTGCTGGACATAGCAAACAAGCGATTGTGAGTAGGCAGGTTGCATCCGAAAACACCAGAAGGGAAGAATTAGTAGCACGCAAAAGTGTAGAAACGAAATCTGACTGTAGTGGCATGAGTATGCGAGTGCCTATATTAAGGAGATGGTTAGGAAACAAAGATACGGAAGAAATGTGAAGGATAACCATAGTACAGGGAGTAGGTACAGTACGTGGCTTAAGAAGGCGGGTTATGCGGATCGGGTGATTTGGTGAGACAGAGTTTAAAAATCGCATACTTGCCAAATACACTAATGTATCTTTAATATACCTATTATTAGCCCTTAATTCACTTACGTACTATAACCTATATATCACTTCTCTCCCCAACAGCTCAACATATTATACACTATGTCCCTACCAAACCACAGATTAGTATACATATAGCTTAGCTACCAAACACTCGAATATATGGTATAATAAAACTTTAGGGGATAATGTTACCACAAATTCAGTATAAGCCTACAAATATTTTATAATCTCTTGTATCAGCTTACCTCTATCTTTTCTATATTTATACAGGTATAAATAATTAATAGATAGTGTCAACCATTTTTGGTACAAGTACTGCTATTTATTAGATAAATATTATTGCTACTATAAAAAGTTTTCTGATAGATAGGCAAAGTACTATGATAATCTAGAACAAGTGTTATTAATATAGGTAAAATTGTATAAGAGCTACAGAAATCCCTACAGAAACTGTTCTAAAATGTATATAAATATAGTTTTTTAGCTGGGCCTGCCAAGCTATAACAGCTTGCTAGCACTAACAATATCGGGATTTTCACTAGAAATAATAGAACAAATTGGGAAGGATTATATAATTTTTTTTGGATTATTAGCCTTACTATATCATTATCTAGTATTTGAGCTATGTAGCTAAATTAATTGATCTATGGTAGTGGTGATTGACTGTAGTTGAAAAAGAAGTTAAAAACTACTGTCATAGGTTTGGCAGAAATCTCAAAGAACTTACTGGCAAGACTCTAACCTTCTACATTATAAAATATTGTACTTATTTATAGAGCGTCTTTCGAGGTTTTTCTGGTATTTTTCTTAACTTGCGGGAAAAATTTATATGATTTTGTATATTTAAAGTACCTTTCACTAACTTTTTTTTTTTTTTTTATATATATTTTAGGGGATATAGACGGCATTGTACTTGCTTGCAGACAATTTTGAGTGCTTTTTTGAGGTTTTTTTTATAGAGTATTGTATTAGCTTTAGTTTTTATTTGTAGGAATTACTAGTTCAGATATTTGGAATGTTTTTTGTATTTGATAGTATACTAGTAGGAATATAAAAGATTGATATTTAAGTAAGTACTAAAGATGTATATTCTTACATAGTACGTTACCTAATACGCTATGGCTAATTAGGGTAAGTCTTTCTTTAAGTAATTCTGCCTTTGCAAGAATTGCAGCATTTAGTAATATACTATTCAATCTTTACTTGTATAACCTGTAGATTGCTGTATAGGAGAGAGATTAATATATACTTAGAATATTTATATATTTATACAAGTCAGATACTCAGTAGTATAATATATATTTATAATTTTAGAATTTTGCTAAGTATAGATCATGATTTCAATCAATCCATCTTCTATCCATAGTAAGTTAGTACAAGGAAGTTGTGCCTTTAAATGCAAGAAAATTATTTAGTATTATGCATATACTTAAACTGGAAGACCTAGTAGCTATGATTATATAACTTAAAGTGTATAAGGATATGCATAGTGTATTCTGCCAGTATTATATTAGTAAGTATGTAATATGTTATATAAGTATATAATTCTTCAGAATAAATATATTGCTAGAATAAGATTATGACATAGGAATTTTGAAGAAAATCACAATGGAAGCTATACCTGAAGTAGCTACAAATAAGATCCGTAGTTTGAGTGAAGATAATTACAGAGTAACTACTACGAAACTGTTATGCAATTAATTTAGATATGACAATATACTAATTAAGAAGCTCCGAATACCAAGCAGGCTTTTAATCAATTGCAGTTATAATAGTTGAGATCTAATTGTATAGAATACTACTACTACAGGTAGCTAAGGCTCCAAAAATTGCATAATTATGTGTCATGTAGCTTAAGCAAATTTTTATAATGGTTATAAACTAAGTGCTAAAAATGAATAAGAATATGTAATTCCGTTTATGAAATTCTGTAGAGGGCATAATCTTAAGCTTACACATATATCAGAAATAATTTTTAAGAGTCATAATGCTAGCACCAATTGTTTGGATGCTAGCAGTTCCTCTAGTATACTGAGTACATACAAAGTACCACAGTTACTATAGTATACCTCGAAGTACACGTCTACAACTACTAGTCTATCCATGCTGGTATTCCTAGTATCTGATACCCTATAGATAAACTAACATCTTTCCTAACTTGAATATATATTGAGACAATGGTTGAATTGGTATTCAGAGTATAGTGGTAAGTGGCTAGGCATACTAACTATATAAGATATTATCATTGTATCTAGTAGACTAAGATTAGAACTTTAGTAGTGTGGCCATTAACTCAGTATATAAGATACTATATAATATGCAAGTATAGTAATAATAATAGCTTGTGACCAATAACTTACTATAAAAGCTGTATTAGGATAAGTATAAACATCCCAAATTTCACATCCTAACAATGCCATTAAATATTAATGAATTAATTACATGAGGTCAGCAAGCAGTATATTTAGAAGTAGTAGATACCAATTATGGAATTTTATTGGCTAGTTGTCTACTAGCGTTGGGGACAAATAGTAAGTGCAAGTGGAGGAACCCTGAACCGTAAGCCTTATAGATAGAAAATATTTTGATAACATATATAATTGAAAGACATGCATGTAGTGAGGCTTGTCTATAGCTGTAAGAATGCATATTCTGGCCCTAAATATAGTGTATCCAAATCTAAAGTGGCCAAAATAGGCAGTATGAACTATTCTATCAGCACTGGCCCTGTTGAGGACCGGGTAGCTCGGGCTCAGATAGGGCCTCCGACTCTTCTGAGTCAGGAGTGAGTTTTGCCTACACGGCTGTTTCATACAAAATGTTGATGTGGGCCGGGCGGCAAGTACTTTTCTGGGATAGTTGTGCATGCTACATGCATATTAGCGTGCCCATATGGCTGGCGAGGGCGTTTCTACGTGAGTGGGCAAACTGTTCCGGGCCGGCGGTGGGCTTCGTATGTTGGGCTGCCCCATTGGCGGGGTTTGCTGGAGCCACCATGCCAGTATTAGGTCTGTTGTCAGTGGGTTTTTCTCAGGGCGGCAGAGAGGCTGGATATTCGGACGCTAGCAATGGTTCATATATAGTTGGCCATGTGGGTGTCTTGGGCTTTGAATGGGTGGTGATACTTTGGCGGGCTAGCAGTGGATATTGTATGTTGGGCTCCCCTATGGCCGGGGTGTACCGGTCGCGGGGACGCATCTGAAGGTGGGTCGGCGGTGGGTTTTCTATGGGGCAGCGGACAGGCTGGGAATGCTGGCGCTAGCGGGCTCCATCTAAGCTCGCCCAGGTGGGCGACTGTAGGTTTTCTCTGGGCGCTGGCCCTTGTAAGGGCCAGAGGTGGGTTTTGTGTTGGCAACCCAACGGTGGGGTGTTCTGGGGAGCGGTTGCTGGGCGACGGGAAATACTAGCACTAGCTTTGGGTAAGGGCAGCCTGGGCAGGCTGGCAGTGGGTTTTGTGGGGGGCGGCGGAGAGGCTGGAAATGTAGGTACTAGAAGTCCTCCGTTACAACGTCGCCCGGCTAGGAGGCGGTGGAATTTGTATGGGCGGTGGCCTGCTTGCGTGCCGGCGGTGGGTTTTGTATGGGCAGGCGGGCGGTGGGGTTTTGTATGGGGCCCCATACAAAGGTGAGGTTTTTGCAGGCGGGCTCTAGCTCGCCCTAGCGGTCTTGGGGCACGGCTAGGACCGCAGGTCTGCGGGCGGCCGCCGTGACCGCATACCTGCTAGGATATCCATTTCTTAATACAATCTGCTATGTAGTTCACTAATCTTCTTCATATGGCACATCAGGAAAGAAACTTTGGCACCCGCCCTTTGCACAGTTGCCTCTAGTGCCCCTGGTGCCTCCCGGGGGTCAGGGCGCTGTCGCCAGCGATCACTGCCTCCTCGGCGTCTCAATTGCAGCAATTCCGGCGGGAATTGGAGCGTCTTTCCGCGGACTCATGGCTCCTGTGGCGCCCTGACGCCAGCGTTCCATCTAGGCGCTGTTGGTCCGCACCTTCGCTCTCTAAATTGTCAGCATCCCTCTGGATGACGCCGGTGGTGCCTGAGGCAGCAGGGGCAAGCTAAATCTTTTGCACATGCATCCATGTGATTTTGCTACTAAGTCTACATCTATTGTACATCACGTACAATATATATTGAGCCCTACAAGTCCTTTGAGGCCACAATTCAGTCACATCAATTCTTAGTCTATACATACTCCAATTTCTGCCATCTCTTTTTCACCACCTCATATCTCAATGCTCACCCAAGGTCGGCACTTGCAGATGGCTTCTATAATTACACTAAAACTCTAGTTTTTATTTGTTCATAACTGCATTATATTTCGATTTTTTAACAATTAAAAACATGCGTCCCAGAAGTGCGCCAGATCCCCGTCAAATACGTTACCTGGGCACGAGCCGACTCGTCATCTTCCGGGGCAGGCTAGAGCCCGGGCGGCTCGTGCCTAGCCGTTATGTAGTTAGGTTTCTCTCCTATTCTCGATTTCGCCTTCAACTCCCACCCAAATAAAGCCACTAATCCTCAAATACGCCAGGTTCCCAATCGAACTTGGCCCATAAATAAGGTTCTATTTCGATTGCACCATTTCTTTTAAATTAGCACCCTACCGGATAATTCAGGCTTCAAGCGTGCAGTCGGCATGAGTCCTATCTGGGAGGAGCTGCATTCTTATATTTCTTGTTACTATTGGAGGGGCCGTCTTCCTGTATATTGAGGGTTTGCCTCAATCCCTCTTGTCTGTGGTCCCGTCTTTCCCCTTTTCTAATTGATTCCCCCCAGATGATCTACTTGGAAAGACATTCTTGCAGCTAATGCAGTGGGTTTGTTTTGACTATTCGGAAATTCCCTGGCGACCTAGTCTTGCTGCACAAGGCCAAATTGCACATAAAGGCGCATCTCGTTGCTGCATGATCACTCACGAATCACTCGGTCGCGTCGCAATAATTGCCTTTCCCAAGTCAAGTTACACAAATATCGAAAACTACTCGGTATTGTTATATTTTTGCGACCCTTTACCCGAAGATGAACTTCTCAACGATAGTAGAACTTTGTAAAACAATCCCTGCACAATACCCCATACATAGTTGCTATTCCGATAAAGCTTGCCAAAGAAATACTGTTGTGGGACATTTCGTAGACGGCTAATACCCTTACTAAATTAACATCAGACGGCATCAACATAAAGGCTTGATCAGCGGTTACCATACCAATCTCAGCTCGACATTTGCACCCCAGTCCTCAACTCGTCGTGTGGGCTTCTGCCTTCTCCGTCTAAGGGCCGTGGTCGCGGTAGGCATGTCTGCAGCGCCTCCTCCGACATGGCCTGTTTACACGCCCTAGATGTCTGGGACATCGCGCGATGCAGCCGGCAAGTAAGCAACGACCAGGACCCTGTGGTTCGCACTCGCCCTCGCTAGCGGATGTGGCGATCTCCGGATCAAGTTCTGGGATGGGCTCTGAATGTGGAACCGACATTGCAGAGGAAGTATTATAGGATGGGTAGAGATAGGTAGGCAGTAATAATCGTAACAGTTCAAGGGATGTTAGAACTTATGTTTACCTCAAAGGCAGTGAAATTGGAGGACTTGTTGGCGGGAAAAGGCGACAGATTCATACAGAATATAACAAGCCCGGATTCATGGTGTGCAAACTGCAGCATATGATCATGCACCCACAATATTGACGGTAAAATATGTGATGTACTGGAAAGGCCAAGTTGCCCCGCAATTGCGACTCCACAATACCTTCGATTTCTTTCGCTCCCACGATTCGCGAGGCACGTCCACTGTGTGCATGATGTCACTACGAAGTGCGGCTGACATTCGGGTGACACCCAGTATTCGGCTCTTTGAGGGGAAGGTAGGCCATAAAGTTGCACCCCTGTCAGATTATTTGTGCCAGTACCCCTACAAAAATTGACACTATTTTGCCTATCATTCTATGGATACAGTCTAACCTGCCTAAATACATCCCCTCTAAGTGCATATCCTGGTAAAGTACATCACAGCCAGCTGACGAGGGGCCAGCAATTCCGGTCTTACCGCATAAACCTGCATAATTGCATTAAAAGTGTCCTGACGGAATTGAGGCCTTTAGACAGGTTCAACTGCAGTCTTTACGAATTGACATTAAGTGGCACATCCATGCTAGGCACGCAAATGTAGCCATACCGGTAGTCTCTTGTTAATATGGGATACCGTGTGTTTGGCCTTTTGGGTCCCACAGCTCATACAGCAAAACCTACAAGCCGTACTTCACCCACCTTGGGCGATATATGGGTTGAAAATCCCTCTCACAATTGGGCGGTCGTGTGAGTGGGTCTTGTGCGGGCTGCTCAAGGGCATGCCATGCTGGAAATACCACCAACATCAACCTACAAGGACTGATGATTGCGAGAACTCAACAACCAGGACCACCCTGACGTTGGAGTTTACCTTATTTTACTCAGCATCCTCTCACGAGCAACTTGATCTATTTTATTTATCTCCATTTGCGAAACTACAAAATCCCCCCAAGGGTAAAGTTTCTGAACTTTTCCACTCAAAAGTGGGCGATTTTCCCCTGGGAACCTACGTGGCAACCGCCCCAATTTACATTGGTCCGGTCCACCCACACCAATTCTCTGTGCTTCCATCAGTTTCTACGGCTCAGCCGCACCTGTATTTGTTAAGTTTTAACAAGCCTCTGCCCACTACATAGCCACCGTTGCTACGTAACCCAGAACCTTGCACTCATCCCTGTTCTAATTTACCAATCATCAGCTCTCACTCTCTTAGAATAATTTTATTCTGAGATCGAGTCTCGTTGGTGAAATTCAACATGGCGCCGCACCCCAGAGGTATTCTCTTTTGCCCAGTTAAAGACTGGAGCCAGGGTAGTACCAAACTACTACTCGAATCGGATGGTGAAGGAGATCTCAAGGTGAGACGCAAGCTCACCCTGGAGAACGTTACGAACTGGCTGGCAATACCCAAGTTCCAAGAGCTTGGAGGAGAGGTCGCCCTTACGACGGCAGTGTCTACCTCCACCAGACAATGCAAAGAATTCACTGGTAAAGGCTCGTTTGAGCTAGCAGGCACCAGTATCGAAAGGAAGGGAAGGGGAGACGAGGAAATCTTCGAGGTTGTGGATGACACTACAGCAGAAAGAGCCATCGAACTCCTGAATAGAGGATTAGTGATCCAGGATGAAGCAGCGAATAGATCAATGGAGGGTCTAGACGTTCAACACCAGACGATGGAAATGTTGGACGAAGTTTTAGAGTCTATCGTGATTAGACCACTGAAGCCCTCAGGAGAACCGGTCGAAGATATGGGATATCAACTAAATCTGTCGACCCCGAGGAGGATGATTGGGAAGGAGACGGGTACTCCAGCAGTGCAGTTAGCAAGGATTGAGGAAGCCTTGGAGAAGGACGAAGATATGGAGTCTGATAACGAGGTGATGAGAAAAAAGTTAGCGAAGAAGGGTAAGGGGAAATGGACCAACGGAGGGGTTACCCTTGATACGTTACAGAAGGACATGGAAATTTTCGAGCAAGCCACTGAAACCCGAAAATTTGATGAGGTGAGGTCCAATCTGTTCGCGACCCACCCGCCTAGTTGGAAGTTGGAGAATAGGCAGAAGGGTTGGAGTCAAGAAACGACACAACAGTCTATCAAGACTGCAGCGGAAGTCGTTATACCAGACTCCGATAATGATATAGACTTGGATGAGGACTCCATCCCAAATGGCTCCCTTACGAGGGACCAACTACTCGATAGGTACCGGAAAAAGCCACTCCTGGCCGACTTTACCGGGACCAAAGGCAATGGACTGATGGCGACAGTGGAAGTGGTACCCGCAGTACCAGTCGTCAAAATTGAGGTGGATCGAGGTGAAGGCAAAGCTCCTGAGGGACTAAACGTCAGCAAGCACGCGGTTAAAAAGCTGTCGTATGAGGAAGTGAAGAAGGTCACGAAGGAGATGAGGACATGCAACGCGGGATGTGAAGAAGATGAGAAGGAAAACGAGGATATGAAGGGAAAAGAAGAGGAGGAGAAGGAAATCGCTTGGAATTGACCCTGCGACAACAGAATCTTGACAGATTTAATTATCTGTATTATGTTGAACGGAAGGGTGATGACGGCAATCAGCGAACTAGAGAAAGGGAAGAAGTGGTGGAAGTCGGCACAGGATTACAGGACAGCCAAGGGTCAAGTGCTGGCAGCGGGGTGCATGATCGAGGCGGAGCTATACGCTGGAGGAATGGGAGAGGGAAAAGGATGGAAGAAGTTGAAAGAAGATGTCAGAGCTGGAAGGAGTGAAGTAGATGCCATCGACATGGCAGAGGCGGCGATGACCTTCCACGAGGCGGCCAAGGTCAACACTGGCGACTTTTCTAGAATCGAGTCCCAACTCGAGAAACTACCCAAGCAGGTCGCCATGGTTGCATGTCTCAACGGACCGCGGTCTGCGGAAAATCAGGCTCAGGCCAAGAGACAGGCATCGCAGAAGAAGGCGGAAGCAGAGAAAAATGTGGAGAAGGCCAAACAGATCAAGAAAATCTAACTTGACAAGAAGGCACAGGCAGAAAAGATGAAAAAGGATCAAGAGGAGGATAAGAAGGCAAAGGAGCTGGCAGCTCAGGTAGACGTCCTATGGAAGGGGAGGCTGGCCGCCTGGACAAGTGTCAACAACACGGTTGAAGACTTGAAGACAAAGGTGAAGCAGGCTGTAACACTTGCGGAGATTATACAAGTGGGGGAAGAATTGAAAGAGGCGATGACGATGAGAGAGAAGCTGGAAGTGGAAGGGAAAGTTGTCCCTGAAAGCAAGGTAGGGGAGAAGAGGGTAGTAGTGGGAAACAGGGTGCTGAAGGTTGCCAAAATTATTTTGGCACATATGCAATCAATCGACGGAAGAGGGAAGGCAGAGGTTGAAGATGGGGTCAATAAAGTCAACAGCCTACTCCGGAAGAAGGCCGTCACTAACAACGCCATCCCATGGCATACCGCGGTGGAGATCGGCAAAGGATCCCAGGACGACAAGTCAAGGTGGACAGTCAGCAAGATCGGAGTGGAATGCACTAAACAGGAGGTCCTCACTACGATGACGGAGTGCCTTACAGCAGTCTTCGCAGCAAAAGGCAACATGCTTAACGCATGGATGGCAGACGAGAAGCCCGTGAGGATGCTAATGCCAGCAGCGCTATCGAAGGTAGCTAGGGGCAGAAGAGATATTGGAAAAAAGCTGAGAGAGGAAAATAAGGAGATGAAGACTGGACACAGGTTCCCAAAGGCATGGGGAGGTGCTAGGACCACCGGACTTACCTTCGATGCAGCAGACCATACAGAGGCAAAGAGGTTGGTCAAAAAGGGAGTTATGTGGGAGGGCGTACGGAGACAGGTCCAGGAGATGGACATCAACAAGATGGGAGAATTCAAACACTCCCCACCACCACAAAAGAAGGAGGAAAAGAAGGAAAAGACGGGTGGGAAAAAGATCTCCGCGCAGGTCAACACCAACACCAACATCAACAACAACAACAACGGTCAACAAGGGAAGTAGCAGACCCAACAGTACTAGTCCAACGTTATCTGTTATAACTGTAATAGAAAAGGACACAAGAGGGAAAGCTGCTCCTGGGCCAGCAGAGCAGCGTCTGCACGGATCTCGGGAGGACAGAAGAGGAATTCGAAGGTAGTTGGAGGGAATGAGAATCGCCAACAGACCCAGAAGAGGAAGGTTGAGGAAGTGAAGACGAACAATGATGGGTTCGAAAAGGTGGAAAGAAAGAAGGGATGTCATGTATAGAAGAAGCCAGCCCTGAAGATGGCCGGACGAGCCACTCCAAGACCCTCCAATGCGAGAATCTCGGAGGTTTTGGACGACGACGTTGAGGAATGGACCCTTGATCGATTCGGTCCAAATGCACAGAAGCCCCCACGAAAGTCGGACTGGTCTCTGGATGAACAACCGGGACTAGGAAAACACCTATTCTAAGGGCCTTCGCGTAGCTTACCAGAACGTAGCAGGGCAGTGCAAGGGTACACATACATTTCTGGAATGGTGTAAAAACAGGAGGATCGATATTCTTTTTGTCGGAGAAGCATGGGTGGATAAGAAAGAGACTGGGACACAATCCCACCCCTCATATATATTAGGGTCAAAGGTGGAGAAGGGCAAGAGGACGATGGTATACTGGAGGAAGAAGATTGACGGGGTGGTAAAGGTTATTAGGGAAGACAAGAGACTAGCCTTGGTGGAGGTATGGGGCCACAAGCTAGGAGGAATTTATGTGGATGGGAAACTGTCGGGAGGGAAATGGAGGGAGTGGCTCGAAAGTCAGAACAAAGCCGACAGCCTAGTGGGAGACTGGAATGCTCACAACCAAGTATGGGACCCCCTCAATGAAGACGATACAAGAGGGAAAGACATGGAGGAATGGATGATTGAAAAGGGTTTTGAGGTTGGGGGGGATTACGATGGACCAACTTGGGAAAGAATAGTCAACAGACGAAGACAACAAAGCCGGATCGACCTCTTCATCAGTAGAGGACCCAAGAACTGGCAGAAAGTTAAGTCGGACAAATTCCTTTCAGACCACTCGGCTATCATGGCAGAAATAGACTGGAACGGGAAGTTGGAGGAAGTGATAAGAGAGACGATTGATTGGGACATTCTCGGAGTAGAGCTTGGAATGGCGGGAGAAGATGAAGAAAAGGGGGATTTCCACTGGTACGACGAACTAG
>Ga0307511_10004839_pt1 | contig 13764 bp, 12 predicted proteins | sample 13_EM_MG_FD_200266 | JGI IMG/M metagenome (GOLD analysis project Ga0307511, IMG submission 200266) | Populus trichocarpa ectomycorrhiza microbial communities from riparian zone in the Pacific Northwest, United States - 13_EM | ecosystem: Host-associated > Plants > Roots > Unclassified | place...
AAGGGGGCTTTCCTGCACTCCGAGTGGAGGAAAGCCCCCTTCCAAGCGTTGAGGGGGTGCGCCCCGCGCTAGCGGTGGCGGGTTGTCGTTGTGGTGTGGCTGGTGGTTGTCGTGCTGTGGCCGTGCAGCCAGAGGTAGACGACCACGGCCACCACGAGCAGCGCCACCAGCACCGCGAGGAAGATCTTCAGCCTGCTGAACGGGCGTTCCCCGTGCACCTCGCCGGTGCGGCCGTTGACCAGGATCTGCCAGGTCTTGCCGCCGTAGAGGTAGCAGGCGATCCAGATGGGCAGCAGCATCAGCTTGAAGGTGACGGCGGTGTAGTTGGTGTTGACGCCGTCGACCCGCTGCTCGTCGCCGCCGATGTCGCGCCGGCAGTCGTCGTGGATGACGCCGGCCATCCGGTTCTTGGCCTCGTCCAGGCCGGCTTCCGGCTCGATGTCGTAGCGCAGCGAGTTGAAGCCGGCCAGGTACTGCGGCGAGTACGGCGCGGCCTCGGGCAGCGGCCACGGCGCGATGGCGTCCACCTTGGCCGGCGGCACGGTCACGCTGGCCGGCACCAGCACGTCGTCGAAGAACCGGCTGACCTGACCGGAAACCGGGTACCAGCGGGTCTTCTGCACCTGCCGGGTCGTGGTCTTGCCGTCGGAGTCGGTGAACCGCTCGGTGACGTAGTAGTGCTCGCCGCGGGCCCCGGAGTAGCTGGAGTAGGTCTGCGAGTCGTAGGTCCAGTGCGGCACATAGGTGCCGCGGGTGGACTCCGCCTCGGAGACCTTCTTCAGCGCGTTCGGCGCGAACCAGCGGGAGTTGATCCACTTGCGCAGCGACTCGCGCACGCCGTTGCGGTCCAGCATGAACGGCAGCACCGCCTCGGGCACGATCTGCCCGCTGGCACTGGGATCCATCACCAGCGGACTGCCGCAGAACTGGCACAGCGTCGCGGTGTCGTTGCTCTGCGTCTGGGCCGCGCAGCGCTGGCACACGTAGACGTACGAACCGAGCTGGGCGACCGGCTTTCGGGGCAGCGTGCCGAGTTCGGCTAACGCGTGCTCCTGGATCTGCCGGTCGCCGTGGCTGATCTGCTGCTCGTAGCCGCAGTACGGGCAGCGCATGGCGGTGGTGCCGGGCGCGAACTCGACGCGCGCGCCGCAGCCGCCACACGGAAAGGCGTTGGGGGACACGGTCCCGCCGGGCGTGAAGGGGCCGGTCATCGGATCACGCCTGCGGGGGCAGCGGCGGCGGGGTGGCGCCGAACAGCGGCCCCAGCTCCGGCACCTGCGCGGCCGGCGTCCACTGCGCCATGCCCTGGTGCCACACCAGGGACTGCGGCGTCAGCACGCCCGCGGCGACCTGCTGGTGCAGCCCGTTCTGGTCGAACGGGCCGGCCTGCTGGCCGTTCGCGCCGATGTACCACTGGATCTGCGGCGGCAGCGGCGGCGGCGCCATCGGCGGCGGGGCCTGCTGCTGGTACCCCTGCTGGGGGTAACTCTGCGGCGGAGTGCCGTAACCCGGCTGCTGCGGATATCCCTGCTGCGGGGTGGGGTTCTGCTGGAACTGCTGCCCGACCCGCTGGCCCAGCGCCATGCCCAGGCCGACGCCGAGGCCCTCGCCCGCGCCGCCCGGGTTGTTGGCGGCGTCCTGGATCGCGTTGGCCGCCTGGAACTGGGTGTACTGGTTCAGGTCGCCGACGATGCCCATCTGGGTGCGCTTGTCCAGCGCGGCCTCGACCTCGGGCGGCAGCGAGATGTTCTCGATGACGAACTTGGGGATGGCGATGCCGACCGAGGCCAGCTCCTGGCTCAGGGCCTGGGCCAGCCGGTCGCCGATCGCGCCCTGCTGGGTCGCGAGGTCCAGCATCGGCACGCCGGAGGTGGCCAGGGCGGTGCCCAGCCGGCCGACGATGATCTGCCGCAGGTACTCGCCGACCTCCTCGGTGCGGAACTGCGGGTCGGTGCCGGCCAGCTCGCGCAGCAGGGCCGGCGGGTCGATCACCCGGATGGAGAACGCGCCGAAGGCGCGCAGCCGCACCATGCCGAACTCCGGGTCGCGCAGGATGACCGGGTTCTGCGTGCCCCACTTGAGGTCGGTGAACTGCCGGGTGTTGACGAAGTAGACCTCGGCCTTGAACGGCGAGCTGAAGCCGTACTTCCACCCCTTGAGGGTGGACAGGATCGGCATGTTCTGCGTCTGCAGGGTGTACATGCCGGGCGGGAACGCGTCGGCGATCTGCCCCTCGTTGACGAACACCGCCGCCTGCGACTCGCGCACCGTCAGCTTCGCGTTCATCTTGATCTCGTTGTCGTGGCGGGGGAACCGCCAGACAATGGTGTCCCGACTGTCGTCGGTCCACTCGATGATGTCGATGAACTCGCCCTTGATCTTATCGATCAGTCCCACACGTACCCCCGTCTCGAGGTCGGCCCCCGCCGACGCGTGACCCTATCAATGCGGCTCAGTCGTCGTCCCGGGAAGCACCGTTACGAGTGGCGCGGGCCGTCCAACGGACGCTGGTCACCTGGGGCTCCATGCTCAGCCGGGACACCGCCGACTCCATCTGCTTGTCGTCGCGGCTGTCGGTGAGCAGGTCGGCCCGCACCTCGACGTAGCCCTCCACGGAGCTGTTCTTGCTCGACACGGACTGAAGTTGGAACGAAGTGCCGGTCATCGACTGCACCAACAATGCCCTTATGTGCGCCTCCGCGTCATCCTTGGTGACGGCCATGAAGGTGTATGCGGTGGTGGTCTCCTCGCCGGAGGCCGGCCGGCGGTCCACCACCCGGCCGATCCAGCGCAGCACCACGTTGGCCACCAGCACCACGACCGTGCCGGCCACCGCCGGCTGGTACAGCCCGGCCCCGGCCAGCGCGCCGACCGCGGCCGAGCACCACAGCGTGGCCGCGGTGTTCAGGCCGCGCACGTTCAGGCCGTCGCGCATGATGACGCCGGCGCCGAGGAAGCCGATGCCGGACACGATCTGCGCGGCGACCCGGGTCGGGTCCGCGCTGGCGTGCCCGGGCACGGCGTCGAAGCCGTAGCCGGACAGCAGAACAAACAGGGTCGCGCCCGCGGCGACCAGCGCGTTGGTCCGCAGCCCGGCCATCCGGGCCCGGTACTGCCGCTCGAAGCCGATCGCCGAGCCGAGTCCGACGCCCGCCAGCAGGCGAAGGGCCATGTCAAGGGTGTTCACGAGAATTCCTCACAGCCAGGTGGCGAACTTGCGGACGTAGCAGGACTTCACGGTCTGCACGAGTGCGCAGTACCCGACGACGACGGCGGCCAGCCACGGGAAGTAGGCCGCGGGCAGCGCCACCAGGCCGAACAGCCCGGAGAACGGCAGAGCCAGCCCGATCGCGGCCACCACGGCGGTCGCGACCAGCACCGGCCGGCTGGCTCGGGACCGCAGTCGCTGCGTGCGGATCACGTGCACGATCAGCAGCTGGGACAGCAGTCCCTCGACGAACCATCCCGTTTGGAAGGTCGCGGGATCGTAGTGGCCCATCGCGGCGAACAGGGCGACGTCGAACACGGAACTGAGCGGGCCGACCAACAGCATGAACCGGGCGAGGTCGCCGCCGGCCCACTTGCGAGGGGAGCTCACCTGCTCACGATCCACGCCATCCCACGGGATCGCCAGTTGAGCAATGTCATACATCAGGTTCTGGACAAGCAGCTGCACCGGCAGCATCGGCAGGAACGGCAGCAGCGCGGCCGCCGCCAGCACGCTGAGCACGTTGCCGAAGTTGGAGCTGGCGGTCAGCTTCACGTACTTCATCGTGTTGGCGAAGGTGCGGCGGCCGGCCAGCACGCCGTTGGCCAGCACGGTGAGGTCCTTGCGCAGCAGGATCACCTCGGCGGTGTCCCGCGCGACCGGCAGCGCGCCGCCGACCGAGATGGCCAGGTCGGCCTCGCGCAGCGCGGCGGCGTCGTTCACGCCGTCGCCGAGGAAACCGACCGTGTGGCCGGCTTTCCGCAGCTCCCGGACGATCTCGGCCTTGCGGGCCGGCGTGGCCCGGGCGTGCACGGTGGCGTCCGGAATGCCGATGTCGTGGCAGACCTTGCGGGCCACCTGCTCGTTGTCGCCCGTGACGACGACGATCTCGATGCCCAGCTCGCGCAGCTGCCTGAGAGCCGGTGCCGCCGACTCTTTCGGCGGGTCCTGGAAGAAGAGGTGGCCGACCAGTTCCGCGCCGTCCTCGTCGGCCAGCTGGTAGATCTCGCGGGCGTCAACCTCCTTGCACCACACGGCGAGCACCCTGGCGCCGTTCGCCGCCTCGTCGTGCTCGACGGCGCCCTTGGTGACCAGCAGGTGCCGGCCCTCGGTGTCGCGGACGACCACCGACACGCGCCGGCGCTCGTGGTCGAACGGCAGCTCGTCGACCAGCCGCCAGCCGGCCTCGAGGATGAGCCGGTGGTCCGGCTCGACGGCGTCGATCACCGCGCGGTCGAACGGGTTGCGCAGTCCGGTCTGCAGCGCGGCGTTGACGTAAGCCAGCTCCAGTGTCGGCTCGTCGGTGTGGTTCGCGAGCACGATCCGGTCGTCGGTCAGCGTGCCGGTCTTGTCGACGCAGAGCACGTCCATCTGCCCGAACTCGTGCACGGCCCGCAGGCGCTTCACGATCACCTGCTGTCGCGCGAGGTCGTTGGCGCCCTTGGCCAGGTTGGCCGCCACGATCACCGGCAGCATCTCCGGCGTCAGGCCGACCGCCACCGAGACCGCGAGCAGCGTGGCCTCGGTCCAGTCGCCGTGCGTGAGGCCGCTGACCGCCAGCACGATCGGGGCCAGCACCAGCGTGAACCGGATCAGCGTCCAGCTCACCGAGCGCATCCCGGTGTCGGTGTCGCGGTCCCGGTCGTCGTCGCGGTCGGTCAGGCGGCTGGCGATGGCGCCCAGGTAGGTGGCCGGGCCGGTGCCGACCACCATCGCCGTCGCCGAGCCGCCGACCACCGTGGAGCCGAGGAAGCAGAACACCGGCGAGTCGAGCACGTTGCCGGCGATCCGGTCGGTCGTCACGGTCTTGCGCACCGGCAGCGACTCGCCGGACAGCGTGGCCTGCTCGACCACGAGGTTGTCGGCGGTGAGCAGCCGGCAGTCGGCCGGCACCAGGTCTCCGGCCTTGAGGTGCACGACGTCGCCCGGCACCAGCTCGTCGACCGGCACCTCGGCGGTGACCGCGCCGAGCGCCGCGGTTGCGGGCTCGGTGAACCGGCGCGGTGAGCCGGTTCCGCGCTTGGCCACGATCGCCGTCGTCGCGACCAGATCCCGCAACCGCTTCGCGGCCCGGTCCGAGCGGTACTCCTGGGTGACCCGGAGCAGCACGCTGACCAGGACCATCACCCCGACCGTGAGGGCGCCCGCGAGGTTGGCCGTGAGCGCCAGCACCAGGTCCAGGCCCAGCAGCAGGCCGACGAACGGGCTGCGCAGGCCGCGCAGCAGCCGTGTCGTCCAGCGCGGGCCGCCGCCGGCGACCTCGTTGCGGCCGTGCCGGGCCAGCCGGGCGTTGCGTTCGAGGGTGGTCAGGCCGGCCGGGCTGGCGCCGAGGTGGCGGATCAGCGTGGCGGCGTCCATCGCGGACAGTTCGGTGAGCGTGGCGGCGACGTGCGTCGTCCTGGTCATGGCAGGTCTCCCAGCGGGCGCGGGCGAAGGCCGCGCGGCACTGGTCAGACAGACATGCGCCGGGCGGCCGCGGAACTGCGACTACTTCCGTCGGTACTCACCGCGACCACCTCCTCTCGTCACCGTGCGTCATGGTACCGGCTCGATTGCGACTAGCTGCGGAAACTTGTCAACGCCTTGACAGTGAGCGCTGTCACGGTCAAGGTGAGAGCGCTCTCACCATTCGCTGTCGCAGGGAGGACGGACGATGGGCAGAAGCCGGACGGTCGCCGCCACCGCCGACGGCTGCTGGGACACCTTCGCCGGCTTCGGCCGGCCGGCCTACCGATTCCCGGTGGCCTGGGCCGGTGTCCAGCCCGACGGGCGCGGCCCCGTGCCGCGGGCGTGCCTCGCCTTCTACGACCGGCTCGTGGACCGGTTGCTGGACAAGGGCGTCACCCCGATCGTCACGCTCTACCAGTGGGACCTGCCCCAGGCCCTCGACGAGGCCGGCGGCTGGGCCTCCCGCGACACCGCCCTGCGCTTCGGCGAGTACACCGCCGCCGTGCACGACGCCCTGGGTGACCGTGTCCGCCTGTGGGCCACCCTCGACGAGCCCTCCCGTGCCGCATTCCTCGGCTACGCCCACGACCCCGTAGCCGCCCTGCGGTCCGCACACCACCTCCTGCTCGGGCATGGCCTCGCGGTTTCGGAGATTCGCGACCGAGCCCCCGAGCAGGAGGTCTCCATCGTCCTCAACCTCACCACCGTGCTCGTCGACCGTGACGACCACGCCCACACCGCCGCCTTCCGCAAGGTCGACGGCCTGCGCAACCGCTTCTTCCTGGATCCCCTCTTCGGCCGCGGCTACCCCGCCGACGTCCTCGCCGACACCGCGTGGCTCGGCCCTTGGGACTCCGTCGTCCTGGACGGCGACCTGGACCTCATTGCTGAGCCCGTCAACTGGTACGGCGTCACCTATCACGGGCCCACCCGCGTCGTCCCCGCCGAGGACGTTTCGGCTGTCACCGGCGCCGGCCACCCCGGCCTCCGCGGCGTCCGCCTGCTCGCTCCCCAGTTCTCCGACGACAGCGACGAGGCCTTCGCCGAGCTCATGCTCCGCCTCGGCATCGATTACCCTGAACTGCCCCTCATGGTCACCGAGCACACTGCTCGCCATCCGGCGGCAATAGCGGTATAGCGCAATGCCGTGGGAATCCCCGATTCCCACGGCATTGCGCTATTGGGGTTATTTGCCGGCGTGGGCCGGGCCGATGTAGGTGCCCGGGTGGGTGGCGCCGTCCTGCTTGACCAGGTCCAGGCTGTCGGCCCAGGGAATGGTCTGCGTGTTGGTGCCGTTGGGCGGCGTCACCGACACGGTGGAGACGTGCCAGCCGGAGCCGTCGCTCGCGGTGAGGTAGGTGAGCTCGGCCGTCGCGTGCTCGCCCGGCGCCAGCAGCACCGGCGTAATCGGGTCGCCGGTGCGGACCAGGTCCCAGCTGGTGCCGTCCGCGCCGTTCAGTCGGACGCCGGGAAAGCCCTGCACCGTGCAGGAAGCGCTGCCCTGGTTGGTCATCGTGATGGGCAGCTTCCACTGCGAGCCGACCATGTCCGGCGTCGTCTGCGACACCTTCAGGTTCGTGCAGGCCGGGTGGCTGTTCGAGTTGGCGACGCCCTGCCCCTTGGCGCTCGTGTCCTGCGGCGTCCCGGTCGTCGAGCTCGTGTTCTGCGCCGCCCCGCTGCTCACGTTCGTGCCCTGCGTCACCGGCGTGGCCGTGATCGATCCGTTCACCGAGCACGCCCCTAGTGCGCCCGCCACCGCCACCGCGGCCACCGCGATCGCTCCCCGCCGGATCACCTTCGCGTCGATGTCCACAATCCACCCTTCACAACAATGCTCGCGTATTTGCCGGTGAATGTCCCTGCTTGCCAACAAAGATGTGCGAGAAGGTGAATGGATGCGCCGATGTGATTCGGATCACTGAAAAGCAACGTCGCTATCGGGTGTTTTCGAACAAAGGCAAACTCACGCCGAGTTGCGGTGCACGAGCTCCACGGGGAGGAGCTGGTGGCGCTGGCGGGGCTCTTCGCCGCGGATGAGGGCGAAGAGGCGGTCGACCATGGACTGGACCTGCCGGCCGATGTCCTGGCGGACGGAGGTCAGGGGCGGGTCGGCGTGGGGGGCGACGGACTCGTCGTCGTCGAAGCCGACCACGGCGACGTCCTGGGGGATGCGTTTGCCGGCGGCGCGAAGGGCGGTCATGGCGCCGGCGGCCATGAGGTCGTTGGCGGCGAAGACGCCGTCGAGGTCGGGGACGCGGGCCAGCAGGGCGGTCATGGCGCGTTCGCCGCCCTCACGGGAGAAGAAGCCGCACTCGGTGGTCTGGGCCAGCTGGGCGTCGGAGGCGGCGGTGGCGGCGCGGAAGCCGGCGAGGCGGTCGGTGGCGGCGAGCTCGTCGGTGGGGCCGGTGACGCTGACGACCCGCCGGCAGCCCCGCTCCATGAGGTAGCGGGTGGCCATGGCGGCGCCGTTCTCGTTGTCGTTGTCGACGGTGTGCAGCCCGCGGAGGGAACCCCACGGCCGGCCGCCGAAGACGACGGGCAGGGTCAGCTTGCGCACGGAGAGGGGCAGCGGGTCGTCCTGGTGCGGGGTGAACAGCAGGGCGCCGTCGACGTGGCCGCCGGCCAGGAAGCGCTGGGCCCGCAGCTGGTCGGAGGGGGTGTGCACGAGCACGAGCACCATCTGCGAGTCCCGCGCGCCCAGGGCCATGGCGGCGTACTTGACGAGGCCGGCGAAGTGCGGGTCGTTGAAGATCTTGGGCTGGGGCTCGGAGATGAGCACGGCGACGGCCCCGGTGCGCCGGGTGACGAGGGTGCGCGCGGCTTGGTTGGGCTGGTAGCCGAGTTCGAGCACCGCGGAGTTGACCGACTCCAGCGCGGCCGGGCTCACCTTCGGCGAGCCGTTGAGCACCCGGGACGCGGTCGCCCTGGACACTCCGGCCCTGGCCGCCACGTCCTCCAGGGTGGGCCGGTCGTTAGGACGGTGCACGACCACGTCTGCTCCTCACGGGCCGCGCTCGCCGGCGGCCTTAGGCAAGGAGCTTAACGCTTGAAGTGCTTCGTGGAAGCGCTCACACGCGCAACTGAACCGGTTCGGACCGCGCAAACCGCCACTCTGAGCAACCCGTCCTCCACACGCTGTCGTGTGCTCAGACCGGCCCGAGCGGCCGTCCGGGTCAGCGCGTCCTCGGCCGGCAGACACCAGCCGATGAGGTCGTCGTAGCCGCTGCCGCGGGCCACCGAGGCCAGGTGGGACAGCAGCGCGGTGCCGACGCCCCGGCGCTGCCACCCGTCCTCGACGAGCAGGGAGACCTCGGCCTGGCCGGGCGCGGACATCCCAATTAGCTGCCCGACGGCGACGACCTCGCTGCCGGCCATGGCCAGCACGGTGATGCCGCGCGGCGGGCTCAGCAGCCGGTGCAGCCATCGCCGAGGCACGGTCCGGACGCCGGCGTGGTAGCGGGTGAACAGCGTCCGCATCGAACAGCGCTTGTGCAGCGCGGCCACGTCGTCGGCGTCGGACGGGCGGCCGATGCGCAGCACCAGGCCGGCGCCGTCGGTGGTCAGCACGGCCCGCGGCTCGGTGACGTCATGCCCGGCCGCGCCCAGCACCTCCAGCAGCGCGAACGCCCGCGCCAGCTCGGTGTCGGTGAACGGTGCCCACGCTCTGCGCACGAGAAGCCCGCCGCCACCCGGAAGGTTGACCACGAACTGGTGACCGTCGAGCGCGGAGACGCCCCAGCCAGCCATCTGAAGCCCAGTCGTCACCGGGGTGACGGAATCCGCGCCCAGCACGGAACGCAGCGACGCCGCCAGCTCGGTCGGCTCGGCCAGCGCCCGGCCGACGGCCCGCAGCGCGGCGGCCCGCTCGTCGACGAGGTCGTGCATGGTGGCGGCGGCGATCGACACCTCCCGACCGCCCTCGGCCTCCAGCAAAGCCACGAGGTCGGCCGGGCGCAACCGGTCCGGGGCGGCGACCACGAGCTCGTCGACCACGCCGTCCGGCACCGGCAGCACCGTGAGCGCGAGCACATTGCAGTACTGGTCGGCCAGCCGAACCGTCAACCGGGCCAGCACGCCCGGGCTGTCGGTCAGCTGCACCCTCAGTCGCCAAGTGGAAGTGCCCATGTGACCCAGCGTGCCGGCGCGCTGTTTCCGACCGGTTTCCGCCGCGTGAGGCTCAGTGGCAGATGAGCCAGCAGGTCGTGGTGGTCGTCGGAGGCGGCGCGGGCTGGGTGGTCTGGACCGGCGGCTGGGTGGTTTTTGTCGTGGGCGCCGCGTTTTTGGTGGTGGTCTGCTGCTGGTGGCTGTCCACCGGCTGCGTCGCCGTGGTGGTGCTGGTCGCGGTGGCCGACGGTGTGACCGTGACGACCACGGTGGACACCTGGGTGCTCACCGTGGTCGGCAGGGAGGAGACCGCGGGCGGCGGGGTCGCCGCGTTCGCGTCGAGCTCGTGCAGATAGGCGCCGAGTAAGACACCGACGATGGCCGACGCACCGACCGCGACGGCTGACGAGGCCATCAACGCGCGTACCACCGATCCTCCTTGCACCCCAGGGTTGAGCCGACAGTGCCCCGAGCGGAGTTACCGCTTGGTACGTCACGACTCTCAATAAGCTAGTCGGCCGGTCAAGCCCTGGGCTGTAGGCATCAGGAGGCAGCCTGGTCCACGAACTCCGTGGTGTACGTCTCACTCAGCCGGACGCTGTCCTTCTTGCCCTTGACGTTGGGGGAGAACTGACTCAGCACGGTGAGAACGTTCGCAGCGCCGTCCGCCGGCATCCGGCCGTCCGCGTTGAACATCGACTTCGAGTCGCCGATCGCCTTCTCGTACAGGGACTTGTTCCCGGCGGCGTAGTCGGCCGGCATCTTGGCCGCGATCTCCGCGCCCGAGTGCGTCGAGATGAACTTCAGGGTCTTGACCAGGGCGTTGGCCAGCTTCTGCACGACCGGTTTGTGCGCGTTGACGTAGTCACACGACATGTACAGCGAACTGGCCGGGTAGAGCCCGCCCAACGCCTTCCGGGCGCCCTCCTCGGTGCGCATGTCCAGCAGCACCTTGCCCTTGCCGGTGGCGGTCAGCTGGGCCACGGTCGGGTCGGTGGTCATGCCGGCGTCAATCTGGCCGTTTTCCAGCGAGGCGACAAAAGTGGACCCGGCCCCGGCCTTCACCTCGGCGAAGTCGGTGCCGGCCTTGAGCCCCTGCTGCTGGGCCAGGTACTGGGTGAGGAAGTCGGTGGACGAGCCGAGATCGGTCACGCCCAGCTTGCGGCCCTTGAAGTCGGCCGCCGACTTGATCGTGCCGGCCTGGGCCGGCGACACCATCTCTACCTCGCCGGGGATGTTGGCCAGCTGCACCACGCTGGTCAGGCACTTGCCCTTGGTCTGCAGGTCGATGGTGTGGTCGTAGAAGCCGACCACGCCCTGCACGTCGCCGGAGATCAGGGAGTTCTCCGCGTTCACGCCGGCCTGCTGGGTGGCCAGGTCCACCGTCAGGCCCTGTTCCTTGAAGTAGCCGAGCTGGTCGGCCAGCTTGGCCGGCAGGTAGATGACCTTGTCGATGCCGCCGACCATGATCCGCAGGTTGTCGGCGGTCGCCGCGTCGGTGCGGGAGTCGCGGCAGGCGGCCAGGCTCAGCACGGTCGCCGCCGCGATGACCAGCGTGACAGGGGTACGCGGGTTCATATCTGGGCTCCTTGCTCGTGCGCCGCGGTCGGCCGCCACTTGAGCAGCCGGTTCTCCAGTGCGGTGAGGATCGCCTCGGCCAGCAGCGCCAGCACGGTGATGACGATCATGCCGGCGTAGATGCCGGGGGTGTCGAAGTTGCCCTGGGAGCGGGCGATCAGCAGGCCGAGGCCGGTCTCCGAGCCGACGACCTCGCCGACCACGGCGCCGATCAGGGCGAAGCCGAACGCCGAGTGCAGGGAGGCCAGGATCCAGGACGTGGCGCTGGGCAACACGATGGTCATCAGCACCTGGAGCTTGCTCGCGCCGAGCACCCGGGCGTTGTTGATCAGATTCCGGTCCACCTCGCGGGCGCCCTGGAAGGCGTTGAAGAACACGGCGAAGAACACCAGGATGAACGCCGTCGCGATCTTGGACTGCATGCCGAGGCCGAACCAGATCACGAACAGCGACGCCAGCACGATGCGGGGTACGGCGTTGACCGCCTTGATGAACGGCGCGCAGATGTCCGACAGCAGCGGGCTGCGGCCCAGCAGCACGCCGAGCACGATGCCGGCCAGCGCGCCGATCAGGAAGCCGATCACGGCCTCCTCCATGGTGGCGGCGATGTTCGTCCAGATCGAGCCCTGGCTGGTGCCGACGGTGAACCAGTCCACCAGCTTGAGCCACACCTGGCTGGGCTTGGAGTAGAAGAACGGGTCGATCCAGTACGTGGCGGCCAGTTCCCAGCTGGCCAGCCACACCACCACGAGCGCGGCCCGGATGGACCACACCTTGAGCCGGCGGTAACGCTGCGCCCGGGCCGCACTGCTCAGCTCTCGGGCCGGCACGGTGTCAGCTGGCAACGACACTGCTGCGCTCACGGGCCTTGTCCACCTCTTCCCGCAACGATTCCCAGATCTCCCGGTACACGGACTGGAACTCCGGCGTCATCCGGATCTCCTCGACCAGCCGCGGCCGCGGCAGCTTCACCTCGAAGCTGGCCTTCACGGTCGCCGGGCTGGCCGTCATCACGATCACCTTGTCCGCCAACGCAATCGCTTCGTCTAGATCGTGCGTGACGAAAACGACCGCGGCGTTGGTGCCGGACCACAGGCGCAGCAGCTCGTCCTGCATCAGGGCCCGGGTCTGCACGTCCAGCGCGCTGAACGGCTCGTCCATGAGCAGGATCGTCGGCTCGTTCACGAGGGTCGCGGCCAGCGCCACGCGCTTGCGCATGCCGCCGGACAGCTGGTGCGGGTAGTAGCCCGAGAACTTGCCCAGCCCGACCTTGTCCACCCAGACCCGGGCCTGTTCGCGGGCCTTGGCCTTGGAGGCGCCCCGGTAGCGCGGCCCGGCGGCCACGTTGTCCAGCACGGACCGCCATGGCTGCACGGCGTCGTTCTGGAACATGTAGCCGATGCCCTCGGGAATGCCCAGCACCGGCTCGCCGCGAACCAGCGCGATGCCGCTGGACGGCGGTTCGAGGCCGGAGACCAGGGACAGGGTGGTGGACTTGCCGCATCCGGTGGGGCCGACGACGGCCACGAACTCACCGGGCTGCACGGACAGGTTCAGTTCTCGGACGGCGGTGTGCACGCCGCCGGTCGCGCCGCGGAACCGTTTGGTCGCCGCGCGTAACTCGATGACGGGTCCGGTCGTCATTGGCCAGCTCCTTATGTCGTTGGGGCAGGACCGTAGGTGGGCCGGCTCACCGTGCGAACCCTTGTCGCGCTTGTTCGCCCATCGCGCGTTTCCCGTGTTTCGCACGTTCTGCTCACGGGGTTCGCGGCGTAGGGTCCGCCCATGGCGCCGCCCCGGATGCGGTTCGCCCGGCAGGTGCTGCTGCTTCAGATCGGCGTGGTCGTGCTGGTCGTGGGAGTGGGGTTCGCCCTGGTCGGGTGGCTGCTGAACAGCAACTTGACCCATCAGTACGAGCAGCAGGCGCTGTCCGTGGCTCGCACGGTCGCCGCCAACCCGGAGATCGGCGACGCGGTCGCCGCGGCCGACTCGAGCGGCCTGGTGGAGATCCGCGCCGAGGCGGTGCGGATCCGCACCGGGGCGCTGTTCGTGGTGGTCACGGACCGTAAGGGCATTCGCTACGCCCACCCCAACCCGGACGAGGTGGGGGAGCTGGTCAGCACCGACTTCACCCAGGTCGTGGCCGGCACCGAGGCCGCCAACATGGACACCGGCACGCTGGGCTACTCGGCTCGGGGCAAGGTTCCGCTGCGGGACCACACCGGAGCCATCGTCGGGGAGGTCAGCGTCGGCTTCGACGCCAGCAGCATCTGGGACGCCTTGCTGCGAGCGCTGGGGCTGTGCCTGCTGGGGCTGGTCGGCGCGCTGGCGTTGGGGGTGGCTGGTTCGGCGCTGTTGAACCGGTTGCTGAAGCGGCGAACCCTGGGCCTGGAACCGCATGAGCTGTCGGAGTTGGTGCAGCAGCG
>Ga0307511_10004840_pt1 | contig 13762 bp, 20 predicted proteins | sample 13_EM_MG_FD_200266 | JGI IMG/M metagenome (GOLD analysis project Ga0307511, IMG submission 200266) | Populus trichocarpa ectomycorrhiza microbial communities from riparian zone in the Pacific Northwest, United States - 13_EM | ecosystem: Host-associated > Plants > Roots > Unclassified | place...
AAGAATTCTCCTTGAACATCTAACAAGTATTTGGAGTTCCGGATGTCCAATATGTGAAGCCATCTATCCCGTGAGACTGAAATATGATAGGTGGTTGGAGAAAAGGTGGGGTTTGGGAGTGCTTTATATCCTCCAGATGAGCAAAACAGTGAAGTGATATTTATGTGTGGGAGAAGAAATGATTCAACCTTGGTCAGAGTGGGCCCAACCTTGAAGATTTCAATGGTAGGAACCTGATTGCACCCCACAATCATCATGGCTCGAAAAGATTCCCCATGGGCCCAAAGGAGTGGTCTGGTTTCTGAATGGAGTATGATGGGAGATATCTCTGTGCCTGATACAACATCATATCTGCCCACAGTCCAGGTAGTGTTCACCTGAGCCCTAGGCAGGGTACTAATCATCCTTCCATCTAATGACCACACCAATGAGACATCATAGGTATCAGTACCTTGAATTTCTCTGGCTACCCCACCTGTCTGGACATCCCAGATTATAATGCTGGTATGGGCAACACAGGCAAGAGATTGTCCATCTGGTGCATAGGCAAGTACACCAGTGAGTGGAGAGGATGGTTCAGTGGGTTGGAGGGTGGAGAGCAGTTCAAAAGTCAGTTGATCCCGGATCTCTGTAACTTCCCCAGTCCGTACAGCAATAAACTGACCACATGGTGACCAGGTGGAGGTTTCAGAGGAGTAACCAATTTTGGAAATGGCTATACTTGGGTCCCATAAATCTGGGATTCCAAGTGGTGTTCTTGGGAAGGGTGTAGGGCGTTTGTGATAATACAACCCTCGGACAATTGATGACAAAGGGGATTGCTCCAGTGCAGAATGGTAAATGTGGGTGGCAGAGATATTGATTGGCTCAAAAAACCTGGTCACAAAATAAAAACAATCCTTGGCAATGTTGAGGAGACCCTCATCCATTGAAACCTGATTTCTAGGATGTTAATATTGAACAATGACATAGGAATGGCTAAAACAAACCTTCTGTAACCACAACACCAGTTTTTCTAGCCCAATAACAGCAGCTTTCATAGCACCAAGGACACTAACAACCTCCAACCAAGCCAGGAATTTCTCCTTCAGGAAATAGTGTAATTGGGAAACAGCATGAGTGATATTCCCATCAGCTATGGTGAGGTGGTTGTGCCAGGACTGGCAGGCATATTGCAAGGTAACATCAATGTGATCCTTGATCCTCATCTGCAGGTCCTTGACCTCCAAGTTCAAGGAATAGTCAGGAAGTGATAGATGGTTCTGTTTCAGCCCACCATTCATCAGTCTTAGGCAGTTTGTGGCAAGTTGAAGGTGTAGATCCCCAGATGATACAAAGAACCCCATGTCTGTACAGCGGGAAGGGTCAGTGATAAAGTCAGGGAATGACTTGTGAAATGGTTTGACAGGCTTGGTGGGGTCTTCTTCAAGTATGAGTAGTGATTGGATTGATGTGAGGAAGGGTAAAACATCCCTGGTGTTTAGACCCAAGAGTTTGGCAATCCCTGATGGTGGGAGAGGGTTTACAAGTAGGACAACTGTGCCAATGATGGTCTGAACCTTGGAACAAATGATAGGGTCATCCTTACAAAAACTCTCCCCAAGGATCCAAAGGTACAGTGAATCAAGGGATGTCCTCCCCTCATAAATTGTACTCTGTGGGGCATTGATTATTGCTTTAAGCTGAATGTCAGGGAGATATAGCCTTCTGTTGAGGTATTTGACAGTTGCAACAGCATACACAAAGAGGCCTGCTGCCCTCAGACAAAGAAGGTCTATGTCTTTATCACTTGGCCACCCTCCAAGCTGGTGTTGTTGTGCAAGTTTGGAAAGTTCATGTTTGAAAAAGAGTTTGATGTCATTGTTGATTGTAGCAGGTTGGACATCATGGAGGATAAATATATCAGTTGATGCCTTGAGAAGTGGAAGTCGGAATCCAGATTTAATGCGAGGCTCAGGTCGACCAGTGATGAAGAACTTGACCGCTGGAATCCCTTTGACAAATCGCCCCATAACAGAGAGGATTGTGGATTGTGGCTCATCATCCCCACACTCATCCAAGGCATCAATTACAATGACTGTTGAAACACCTGCTGATTTGAATGGCTGGACTATCAACTTCTCCATCTGGTTGTAGAGTGATTCATATACAACATCTGGATTTGATTGGAGGAGGGGGATGAGGACAGATCGAAATGTTGGGTATTTGTGTGCCAGTTGGAAGGCAAGGGTGGGGAAGATGAAGTGAAGATCACTGCGGTCCTTGAAATCACGTGAACAAAAGAAGGATGCTCCCAGCAGCCCATCAGCAAAGGCCCACTCGCTAACTGTCTGGGCAATTGTGGACTTGCCAGTGCCAGCAAGTCCATTCAACCAGAAGATGGGAGATTTGTGAAAGTCTTTGGTCCACAGCTCAATCTCATTCAGGACAGTCTCCCGTGTACCCCGGAGGCAGCCTTTGCGGTCTCCATGTTGATACCCAGCCCCAGGAGCACGTCGGCAGTTGTTTAGAACAGACAGGTCCACTGCATGACACAGGTAAGTTTGGTTTAGGGAGAAAGGTGGAAGGAGCAAACCTGCATCCTGGAAACCACAACCAATGTCAAACACATTCCCAACACCTAGACTTGGTGACTCACAATCAGTTTACAAGCCCGGTCATATATTGCCACTTGTTGGGAAATCTGTAGCCTCAACTTCAGCAGCCCATCAGCAGCACAAGCAGTGGTCACCAAACCTGATAGTCAAGGAGTGCATCCCGGACGTCCTCTGCCATTCCAGATACAGCCAGAACATCATCATGACATTCCTTGTACCCCTGGGAGCTGATACAATCATAGACCACATTTCCATTATCCAAAACCAGGCTGAGAGTGCTGGGAAGAAATTAATAACAGTGGCCAAAGTCCATCCCAACCACCCACCTAAACAGCTTTGCCCGCCGCTCATGCTCAGTTTCATCCCACACTACATCTCCACCACCCTCCTCTGAGCACAGCCGACTTAGTCTTTCCATAACTGAATCTAGCTTGTTCTTTACTGCCAATGATTCCTGTTTGAGCGTCAGTGAACACTGCAACAACCCCACTGGACAGTATTACCTCATGAAGCTTTAAGAGCGTGCCAAAAGAAGACTTGATGATAGAGTCAATTGTTAGCACAAAGGATGGCAACAAATTAGAAAGAGCATACAGTGAGGTTTGTGATGTGATCATAGATTGCTTGTTGTTGCGATATCTGCCCTTCTATGAGTTGTACTCAATGTAAACAAATGGTTCTTGCTCACTTGATAGTGGGTGATAGCCTCCTGAAGTCGTTCGATGAGTCTTGCCACCTCTTTGGAGTCCTCCCCCTTATCTACAAACCGAGCTGCAACACTCTTTTCTAGCAACACTCGAGATCTCTCCTCAATCTCCCTCAACACACTGAGAAAACGGTTGATAGGAGTGGGATGGCGAATGATCAGTACACTTACCTAAACAACTCTGAGCGTCGATTCTTTTCTAGTTGGTCTCCATCAGAAACTGTTGCGTTTGCATTCTGCTTGAGCCTGTCTAAATGCGGGATAAGGTTCTCGACCCTCTCCCTGACATCTTCGAATTGCTGCAAGCATTTGTGAAAATTATGCACAACAACCACCAATCGATAAATACCTCATAATGCTTTATGAGAGCATTTACCCCGCCGAGGGCGGACTTGAGGGGAGGAAGCCAATCGGAGGTCTCTTTTGCAATATCGAGGAGTATCTTTACCCCATCTCCAACTCTCTGCTTCTTCGCTGGGACCCATCGAGCCGTTAATGGGCGGATCATGTGCAAGGTGTCGGATCCACTCACATCGACACGGATCCAAGTTATTCCCAGGGGCTCCGGAGTCTGTCGGACGCCGCCTTCGAAACTGGAACATTCGTGGTGCGGTTGGGAGAGAGGTGAGTGGTTGTCGTCAAAAAGGCTCAAGCACAGCAGCCACGAGGCAGAATTTGCTACTATTACAGCCGACGCCGGTTTAGGGCAGGTTGTTACTCCCAGCACGTGGGTACTAATATATATATGTATGTATGTTGCATTCGGGGAAAGAAATGGGATGAACAAGCCTAAAGTGGCTTTTGGTCATGTGGCGAAGGATGGGAGCCGGACGGGGCTGGCCCGCTTTGACAAAACCACCGGATTTGTGCATGAACGTTACTTGGTTTTGAATGCCAGATTCAGAGCCAAAGAGGGCGCGATCGCACTCGTAGGTACCATCAACAACCTCGAGTATTTGACTCTCGCTACGCCGAACCTCGCCGGGAACGACGCCTATGGTACCACCAATTGGAGGTGGTTTAGGTGGTGTTATCTCGGTTGTTACGGAGGGTGTTGGCCAGACTGAGCTCTCGTACTGCAGAATAGACAATCCGGATTCCGAAGGAGGGAGTGTTTTGTCCGTAATGAAATGTTCAGTCCTCCCAGCCAAACAACGAACCCGACCGACCCGATGCACGTGTGACCCCAGGAGAGGCCAACTTGCATATTGAAAGTGGGCTGATGAATTCCGATGCCCTCCTTCGTTTCCTTCCCTTCCACCCGAGGGTTGAGAACGGTTATATGGTCATACAGCCGCACAAATCACAAACAAAATTTAAACCCACAATATAATCGAGATAATATGCGTGGATTTCACGCCCATGAGTATTGTTACGTCTTTCGTCTCAACAAAGCCACGAGACATCCACACGGCTATGCGTACTTTCACGCGACACCCTCCTTGTTGGGTTAGCACGAGTATTCCTTCCAGTCGGAGAACAACGGCCAACCTCGTGCAACTCATAATGGGCGACCCCTCACGGCAAACAACAGAGTTGGTCCGGTTCTCAACTGAGACGTTGCAGTAGGTGGATCCCAAATCCTCGGGTTTGTCTGTTAATCAGTAAACGGTTCCTCCGCTGATATCATTTTGCATCGTTAGGAAACCGTGAATCTCGGGCTAGCTCGCTTTTGTGCCACGCCAACCAATGGAACGGTGCCTTTCTAGCGTCCAAATGTCCCAAAATGGGACGCGCGCATACTCCAAGGGAAAAGTGCTTGGTTGTTGGAGGGTTTTGCCGCGAGAGTTCGTACTAAACATTTGAAGGGAGAAGCTTCAGAGTTAGCTGGCATACGTTGGTGTCACCACGTATTCATTCGAACCTATCCGACTTTCAAGGACTCTCATTACCTGGCACCCAACCCATGCAGGTAATTCTCGGGAGATACCCTCGGGGATGCTAAGGAATGGTGGATCCTCTGATGTCCAACTGGTACCCAGTCTGACCATTTTGGTGCTGGTGGCCGCGGAGAGAAGTCTATCGCAGTCGTGCGCAACTCGGCGCTTCGTGTTCGGCAAGTTGGGGGAACGAGAGCAGGTGATAGCCCTCGCCGGGAGTGGACTAGGACGCTCGGGGAAAGCCTGGCCATGTCTTGAACTGATTCTTCAGTGGTTTCAGGCCCCAGAGAGCATGAGACGACGAATACATGGGTCTCACAGAACAGAATCAGACAGGAAAGGCGGGGGCAGCCACTTTGATATTCAACTTCAGCACACGTCTACGTAGTTCTCAGCTAGGCGTCAAGGACTTAGGTCGTCCTTACTCTCGTTTCAGCACACCCCTTGGAGGAATCGGTCCGTAGAGCGGACACACGACCTCGTCGCTCGTCTTCTTGACTTCTGGTGACCCGGTCATCATCGTTGCCCTCCTTCGCCTTGCGGAGCTCGCAGGAGGTTTTCAGGAGAGAGAGAAATGGAAGTCTCCTCAACGATGACGCTAGCTCGTGGGGGTTCGGGTTTGTTGGAAACCAAAGAGTTGGCAACAGCTGGTGCGCAAGGTGTGTCAGGACCGATGCTGACTTCTCTATCTTCATTCAAGATTTGGTTGGCTGCAAGAAGCTGTCGAGGCATGCGTTGTGTTATCCTTCACTGGGGCGGTCCACACAATGGCGGTGGAGCGGAAGTGAGCAACACCATGGTCTGTCTCTGTTGGCCCTGAAGGAGGAGGGAAGCGTCTGGTGGGTTTGGGTGCCAGTGATGTTTGAATGTTCGGGGTAGTGGTTGACGACAATCATACTCTCAACAGTTGCCAGAAAAATCGATGTAAAAGGTATTAAGTATATTGGCGAGAATAAGCTTTGGTACGGATGGAACAGTATAGAAAGGGACTCAATCTAGCCAACAATTTCCACAGCAGCCGAGAGCGTCACCTAAACCCCTCCAAAATGTGTACCCAGTGGCTTTCCGCAAGGGCCTTGAAAGCAAGGAAGCGCTTCAGGGTCAGCTCCCTGTATTCCATATTCTCCATCCCAACGCTGTCACTCCATGTCACTACGGTTGGACACCGTGAGACCCGAGTTTGGGTGGAAGGATGCCGGCCAGTGATGACAGCGTTGTTCAGCGCCGTGGTAACCGGGACGAGATAGAAGGTCGGGCGAGTGTTGGTCATCGTAATGCAGGGAATGGTCATTATATCGTGGGGTTTAAGGCCACAATCTCTGCGCTTTTTGTTGTTGTATTGGAAGGCCGCGATAGCACTCTCAATGACCTGAACCTCTACGTCAGGCTCGCCGGTGGAGATATCGTCGATAACGAGGACCAGGAGGATGGCGGTTGAGCGATAGTCGACGAGGCAGACATCCGTCCGGCCAGCGGCAAGAGTTTTACCACGGATGGTGAGTGGAATGGTGTAGTGCCGGAGAACAAAGGTTTCATCATCATCGAAGTCCAGAAGTTGCAGCGTAGTTATGGCGAGTTCGAGAATGAAACTCCTTTCGGCGACTCTGGTGGCGAGATCGAGATGGCCGATGTATCTTCTGGCAACGCGGGGGATCGCGAGGTGGCTAATGCGAGGAGGGGGGCCGGTAATGTCAAGAGGAAAGTCAAGAATGACGGGGTCGATTTCGTCGAGTGATGGGTCAGGGGTAGGGAAGAAGTCGGCTGGTGGGAGAGACGAGACGGTGACGCCGTACTTCATGAGGTCGTAGTCATCCCAGCTGGCAGATTGAGAAGAATTACCAACAATAGCTGAAAATGCGATTAGGTTAGGGAATCTATCGAAAGGTCAGGGAACAGTCACCCATGGTTAATGAGAGAGGAGAGGGAGCAAGTTACTTACCGGTGATCAGCCCCTCAGAGTGATTATGAATAAGTCGATTGTACGTCCCATTTGTAAGCTGCTGTGTTACTCTTTGGCAATACCATTGACACTCACTGAACCACACGGGTTCCTATCGCAAACGAAGTGTGCACCAACCGTACGGCCAAGTTTACTGGTGATCGGGTGGATAGGAGGCTGTTGAATCGATCTCGCAGCACGTCATCACGCCAACTTTCGCCGTCCTCCCATTCCTACGCACTTCGTGACTCGACCCTCCTCTCGCGCTGGAAGCTTGTTCCATTTTCACAACGACCTTCTTGCCCTGTAGTCCACGTGGAGACCCGAATGCGGTACCCCAAGACCGAACCTCGCGGTTAACGCGTAATTCCATGCCGCCTACTCTTTTCTACTCACTTCACAAGACCCTTCAGCAGGACATGCCACCAAGAAGGTCGTAGCGTGAAGTACCTTCGATCCCCTCTACGGAATGGTGTGCTCTAACCCTCTATTTGACCGACGCACTTATTCATTCCGATCAGCAATAGAACCGTTTGGCCGGGTCTATCTCGGTGGGCGCCAGCCCCACTCTTCAACTCACTTCCAACCTCTACCCCGCGTTCTACACTACCTCCACTTCTGTTACCACCCACACCTCGACTATGACCAAGTCCAAATCCCGCCAAGGTGGCGGGGGAGCGAAACGCGGTTCCGGAGGACCAGGAGCAGACGCACATTCCAGACGCAAGTCACAGAGTGGCCCCCCAACTACTGGAAGAACAGATGCTGCCAGCGCGTCTGCCACACCGACTACAACCACACAGGCTGTGGCGAAACCACGCCCCGCGGCACAGAAGACCGATGCTTCTTCGCAGGATGACGATTCCGGAATGTGTTGGATCTGCGCGGAGGCCGTCAAGTACTACTCGGTCTCGGAATGTAATCATCGGACTTGCCACGTCTGTGCACTCCGATTACGAGCACTGTACAAAAGACAAGAGTGCACCTTCTGCAAAGTGCGTCCCTCCCTCACCTATCAAAACGGAGGTGAATTAACAAATGGCTTTTCTTTTCCCGATAGGAACCCCAGCCTTCCTTGATCTTCACCACATCTCCCACCGCGACGTTCGCATCGTTTAGACCGAACGACATACCCTACAAGGACACCAAGTTACCAATCTTCTTCGAGACACGGCAAATGATGAAGGACGTTCTCGCCTTGCTCCGCCTTAACTGCCCGGATAAGGACTGCAATTATTTTGCGACTGGATGGGATGATCTCAAGCTACACGTTAGGGGGGTGCATGGACTCCTTATGTGGTATGGACGTTTTTCCTTTCCACAGTCCAGGGGAGGCCTGAACCACGTCCAAACAGTGGACTATGCATTCGGATGAAGAAAGTATTTGCCCATGAGCACACGATATATCCTCCAAGTGTACTACCATACCATTTACCGTCTATCAGACCCAACGGACCACAAAAACCGAGAGGCGTTGAGGTCGAAGTTCACCCGATGTGCGAGTTCTGCCGTGAATGCACCCTTGGGGATGACGAATTGTACACGCACATGCGTGAGAAACATGAAGAATGTTTCGTCTGCAAACGAGATGGGGTCCTGCATAAATAGTAAGTACGCCTCCAATGACGCGCGAGGCGGTGGTTGATTGCTCTCAGCTTCAAGGACTTCGAGGCGTTGGTGAGTTCTCCCAGCCGAGCCGCCTAGCCGATCGATTAACCTAGTTGCAGGAAAGTCATTTCTCGGAGGAACACTACCCGTGCAAACAGCGAGTTTGCCTTGACCAGAAATTCGTCGTGTTTGGCACTGAGAAGGACCTGAAAAGCCACATGGTCGAGGTGCATGACGCAGAGACGCCTTCGAGGGACAGGCGTGACGTCTGGAGGTCACCGTGGATGGATTCAGAATTCGAGGGTCTTGGAGGGTACCGCCGAAGAGGCTCGGGTGGAAGTTATGAGAGAGACAGGGATTCCCCGCCTCAACTACGATCGCCCAGTGTGCGTCAATGGGCGTCCGGCGCAAGCTGGATGGCAGATACCCCGGCATCTAGTAGTTCCTTGTCACGTCCCACTCCAGCCGGCGAGTGAGTAAACCCAAAGCTTTCTCTCAGGTTATACTGACGAAGTCGCGAAGTTACAATGTCTTGCACACGAGGGTGACTCGGACCACGGCAAAGCCACCACGACCTATGGGTGCCGTTGGCCTGTCATTCAGATCTTATCGTAAATCGGAGTCGACCGCTCGAGACTTGATATCGACTATTTGGAACGTTTTGGACCGGAACTTGGACACTTCCGCCATTTTCGTCAACACGGTTGCGGATCTCCTGGACGAAGAAGACAAGAAAGAAGAGTTGCTCAGTTCGTGGGATTGTTTCGAGGCTGAGGTATGTCCCCATTAACTCGTCTGTACTGGAGGGCAGTGATTGAGATTCGGTATCAGCAACGCTACTTCCAAGAGCCCCTCTCGGTCTCGATCGACACAGAAGACGTGGGCACCACCAGCGGAAGAGTTTTGACCGCAAAGCGTCGAACATCTTCGATTTCGCAGCGGCGTGTCTTGGATGGCGTCGCAAGCGCGGCATCGACCTCGACATGGCCACAACCACAGTCACCAACCGTTGACAACTTCTCCAACCACCCAACCACCCCGCAACTAATAGCGAAACCAACCCCGGCGTCTCGTCGTCGTCAACACCCTCGGTATCAGCCACTGATGACTACGAGCGAACCCGAACCAAACAGAACGGCGATTTCGCCTCTGTCACCCGAACTCGCCTTCCCGCAGTTACCGACCATTGCATCGAAGAAAGCACTCAAGAACACCTCGGGAGACACGCTCCCCGCAAGGTCTGCTTGGAGTCGGGGACCCCCGCCGGTCTACTCTTGTTGGTCACCATCCGAACAATATTCTCAACTCGATCCAGAGCCCGAACCTGATTCTGAGGCGGAACCAGAACCAGAACCCGAGCCCGAACACTATCCTGAACTCGGATCAACGATCACCGACGGAAGAGAGTGGAAGGGAAAACAAAGGCAGACTCTGCTTCACGGGGGAGATTGTTCATGCCATTCTTGCTTCCCGTCTTTGAACCCCTACTGAGGCGGACGACATATATTGAGGAGATCTTTTCAAGTTGGTTAGTTGACGATCTGTATGTTTAAGGTAGAAAGCGATTGCGCACAAGAACCATGATACGAAAGGCCAATTCAACTAGATTGTGGAGGAGTAGGACAACAACTCCAGATCGCAATTCGAGGATTGTACACGACGCTAGAACCAAGTATCGCGCACCCCCAGGATTCTGGGAGTACTCAGGTTCGCGTCGTACGCGAAAGATGCCTCGAGTTGCAAAGTCAAGGTAGTAATGGGATTAGTGTGGGCCGCGAAGTGGGTGTGGTGGATCGACAGACTTGATCAGTCTGTTGGATCACGGGGTTCTTGAGTCCGGCGGTCCCATTGGGATACTTATGTATGTGTAAAACACATCGGGTATTCAACAAAACTGGTAGGAGGGGCAGGAAACAGATAACAGATGTACAACAGCAGCGAGAGGAAGGAAATAGCAACGGGCACGGCAAGCGCAACTCACAGTCGAGATCGGGGGAGCCCATTTGAACGTTCCCTAGTGCTGTCGCGAACTGAGCTGAACTCAACCGAATCGTAAAAAAAGTACCGTTCCCCTTGCCCTGGCAAAAGAATCAAAAAGGGCTTGACCGAGAATTGAACTCGGGACCACCTGCACGCTCTATGCGGAATCCACATGGGAAAAGACCCGAAGCAGGTATCATACTACTAGACCATCAAGCCGTTGAGAACACAATCAAGTTATGGACATTTGGCTTGTGTCCCGTGCGCTGTCGAGTCGGGTTTCCTGTGATTGGACCGCCACCGCGAAGTTCACTTGTTTGACCAACCCACCCACCAACCGGGTACACTATCTGCGTCTGCACTTCTCCCCACCTTCCACTTCTCTCCACCAGTGCAAACAGGACGGGTCTTACGTCTATAAGGGGCTCTTATCCGCGCGACTCCGGCGCGGGAATAACGCCCAGTTTCTTCCTCCGAAGGCAAACGGGCCCAGTCGGGTTGATCAACTCATTCACACCCATAGCTGTTCCCCCCTTGCGCAGCTCCACGAATCACCATGATCGAAGACGGCGCGCCCCATCGCGTTTTCAAGATTAGCGAACTGACGAGGCTTATCGCCAGACAGCTCATCCCTGACAGCCAAGAAAGTACCGTAAATTTCGCTTGCGCGTGCCGATGTTTCGAAGAGCCGGTCCTCAGCACGTTATGGGAGACACAAGAGTCACTGTGTACCCTCCTGAAGATGTTGCCCAGAGATACTTGGGAATGGGAGGAGGAGATGGTTGACAGTACGGTACGTGGCCCAAATATCCCTTTGGAGGAATCGAAAGTTTGATTTTCTAGTCATTTTAGTTCACGATCGTGGGCGATCCATCGCCAGAGGCTTGGAGTAGGGTCCACCGCTACGCGTCTTGGATGCACCAAGCTTCCGTGGATGGGTGGATGTTCCTCGGAGGAGAGACATATCGCAAACTACGCCTCAACGCACCCGCTGGCAGGTGGTTCCCAGCGTTGGAAGATTTGTCTTGGGACATTTGGATATTCAATCTTCCTTATCTCGACCTATTCATCTCCCCAAATTTGAAGAGGATCTCTCTTTCTATGTCGTGGGGTGATTCTGAAGTCCCCCAAAGTTCCCTGTCAGATATCGCCTCGATCATCTCCGCACTGCCGGCACCCACTCTTCAACGCCTATCATTACACATGGGCTCTCATTGGATACCCCCGGGGTATTTCAAAGAGTCGATCTCCTCCGTCATTTTGCGTTGCGGACCATCCCTCACAGAGTTCTCCTCCCCGACCCCGTTGTCAGACACGGCGATTAGCCATCTGATTCACCTTTCCTACCTCCGTACCTGGCGCACTAAACACCCCCCACCCAACTATTCTGCTTCATCTCTGCCCCTAGTCTTCCCACCTCTCAGGGAATTCGCACTCGGGGAAGGTGCCGCACCTGGGTGGCTCTCCCTCTTCAAACGTTTGGGGGACTGTGTTTCCTCCACGCAAGGCACGACACCGTTGTCTGGGATGAGGGAATCGCTAGAATCCCTGGAAATTGGAGACTTCCCCGATCCCATCATCGATGTCTCATTCGTCTCCATTATCCAAACATTTCGGAACCTCGCCCATCTGAACGTAATGGTCGACTGCTACGGCGAAGACCACAACGGCCAATGTGTCTTCAAACTGAACAATGACAACGTTGCCAAGCTCGCTATGGCCCTGCCTCAACTGGACTATCTTCTACTCGGATACCCGTGTCACAAAAATACCTGTGCCACGACGGTCGCTTGCCTCCTTCCGATTTCCGTTCATTGCGTCAGGCTGCAATCACTGGAAATCCACTTCAACACAACGAACATTGTTGATGATCTCAAAAACATCTCAGAAGACCCTCGATTTCAAGAGTTGCACTCGCTTCGGAAATGTGCCCTCTCGTGTCTGGATGTTTATCAAACGCCGCTTACCTTCGATAAGTCCGACTTTGAAACCCTGGCACGCGGGATGAGGGCCATTTTCCCGAATCTGGAACGTTGTGACGGGTGGAATGAGTTCAATCGGGAACTTGCTGGATTCAGGGGTTAATCTGAGGCCCGGCCAGTAAATTATGTGGCCAACAGCTGGCTCGGTCATACTGTAGTGTTATCAATTGTCATGCCGCATGACGATCGCTTTGTGTAAGCAATACCACCACTGTCCTGTTGGAAGTGCAATTGTTGCGAATAGGGATCCAGCCTGATAAATCCAACCAAAGTCGTTAGACAGAGTGTATCCAACCTGGTTGAAGAAAATGGTGCGGCAGACTCGGATGAAGTCGAAAAAGTTTGATTCCTTTCAGAGGCAATCACCTCCAAAATGCGTTCTCCATCGTGATCGCCAACTAATAGCTCCCACTGTGTCGTGCGTCGTATGCAGCCAGGAGATTCTTCCAACGAACATGGTGTGCAATATTCAAAGGATCAGCGCTCAGCTCACCCTCCTCCCACCTTGACCACTGCTCCCAACGTTAACCCCGTTTGTTTCCGTCTAAAATTCTCACTCATCCTCACAGCCTCAGCCAGTCCTAGACATCCGCCGCTTGTCTTCCCCCTCTACAAATAAAGTTCCGGCAGCCCTGTTGCGCATACACGAAGCGCCTTCGACGATATACCTCACATCGCCGCGAGAAGCGATCTCGAGGGAACAAACCGGGAGTACACCCTCACTTTCGGCGCCAAGCCTTCATACAGTTATCCAGTTCACCGGGATTGCCAGATGAGATCAACCAAATCACTGGAGACGCGATGCGTGATGCTTTCGTGAGGTCCACATGTCGTCGCTTCGACGAGGGTTCTCTCGCTGCCAGGATATCCCCGACACCAGATCGATATCAGAAATCTCTTCCTGGTGTCGTTTTCCCCGGGAGCGTCCACGATGCACCTTCGATGACCCTACCAACGCACGAAGCTGTTCATAGCGGGCTTCCCGTTCCATGCAACACCTCCAGAGCAGGGGTGGCAGTCGAAGCCCCAGTAATAAATCGAAGTTAGAGAGCCATGCGTCACATACTTCA